>CEOK01021195.1_pt1 | contig 23528 bp, 16 predicted proteins | sample 427001 | NCBI WGS metagenome assembly CEOK01 (sample SAMEA2591108, study PRJEB7988) | marine metagenome | isolation source: saline water (ENVO:00002010), including | reverse complement strand
GGGGGGGTGCCATTTTTGCAAAAGTTGGACTAGAACGTTTAAATCTGCTAAGTGAAAATAGTTACTCCGTTTTAGAATGGATGATACCGGCCCCAGGGCAAGGGATCATTGGGATAGCTAGTATGAAAAAAAATAAAAAAATTGCTAGTATCATTAAAGAGCTAAATTGTGAAGAGACAATGCTGTGTGCTGAGATTGAAAGAAGTTTTCTTAGAACCATTCAGGCAGGTTGTTCAGCTCCAGTCGGGGCTTATGCATATATTAAAAACAAAAAAATAAATTTTAAAACTGGCATTTTCTCAACAGAGGGTAAAGAGGCTTTCTTTCATGAAGTTGAAATTCCTCTAGATAAAGCTAAGGGCCTTGGAGAAAAATTGGCCTTTAAGGTCTTGAAAAAAGGAGGCTCAAAATTGATGGAAAAAATTAAAAGTCAAATGAGATGAGACTACTCTCTACAAAGCCACTAAGTACAAGTATTAAGGATCATTTAGCAAAGATTGGAACTTCAGTCGTTGAATATCCACTTATTGAGATACAACCGTTGTATCTAACTAATCAAAAAATTCAGTCGATGCTTATTTTTACTAGTCAAAACGCTGTTAGACTAGCCAATAAAAACAATGCTTTAAAAAATAAGATTATTGGTAAAAAATCATTTTGTGTAGGTGAAAAAACAAGAGAACTTTTAGAAAAGTTTGATTACAATGTTATTGAAATGAAAGAAAATGCTAAAGAGTTGGCCCATTTTTTAGTTGAAAAATATAATAAAAATTCATTCTCTTTTTTTTGTGGTAGAAAAAGGAGATCTGAAATTGAGTCATTATTTAAGAAAAATAATGTGACTATTCAAATTCATGAGCTTTACGATACATTATTTATAAATAAAAAATTTAAGGGATCTTATGATGGAATAATTTTTTTCAGCCCTTCAGCAGTTTTAAGTTTTTTTGAAAACAACAAATGGCCAAAAGATTCTCATGGTTTTTGTATTGGGAAAAGCACAGCAGAAACTTTAAAAAAATATACTATTAATTATAGTGAAGCAAAACATCCAAACGAAGAACAATTGTTACTTACAATAATTAATTATTTCTCTAAGCACTATGTTAAAAAATAATCTTTTCCTAAAAGCACTTAATGGTGAAACAGTTACTCGACCTCCTGTTTGGATGATGCGTCAAGCCGGACGTTATCTTCCAGATTTCATGGCTCTTAAGAAAAAGTATGACTTTTTTACCCGCTGCCAGACAGCTGAATTAGCAGCTAAAATTACCCTTATGCCAATCGATCAAATTGGTCCAGACGCTGCTATACTATTTAGTGACATTCTAGTAGTGCTTAAGGCAATGCAATTGGAAGTTGAAATGAAAGATAATATAGGTCCGTGGATCCCTAATCCAATAAGATCAAAAATAGATTTGGATAAATTAATAATCCCTAATATCGAGGAGCATCTTGGTTATGTAATGGATGCAATCAAACTAACCCAAAAAGAATTAAACGAAAGAGTCCCGTTGATTGGATTTGCAGGTTCGCCATGGACATTATTATGTTATGCCGTTCAAGGCCAAGGTTCAAAAACCTTTGATAAAGCAAAAGCATTTTGCTTTAGTAAGCCTAAACTTGCACATGATTTACTCCAGAAAATAACAACTACTACCATTTTATATCTAAATCAAAAAATAAATTCTGGGGTAAACGCAATTCAGATTTTCGATTCGTGGGGAGGTATTCTCTCTCCTGAAGATTATAATATTTTTTCATGGCCTTACATTCAACAAATAATTGATGAGATTAAGAATAAAATTCCAGTCATAATTTTTGGTAAAGGATGTTGGTTTGCATTACACGATATGGGAAAATCAGGTGCTTCTGCAGTTGGAGTTGACTGGACTTGTTCGGCAAGGAATGCTCGATATCTTTCGGGTGGACAAGTCACATTACAAGGAAATTTTGATCCCTCTCGACTACTTTCTCCTATTCCAGAAATTACAGAGGCTGTTTATAAAATGATAAATGAATTTGGTAAAGACCGCTACATAGTTAATCTTGGGCATGGAATACTTCCAAATATACCAGTAGATCATGCTAAAGCTTTTGTTGATGCTGTAAAATCTTATTATTAAAATACGATGAAAGATCAATTTTACAATTTTATTAGGGGCTTACAAGATAAAATCACAAAAGAGTTTGAGTCTATTGATGGTAAAGCAAAGTTCAATGAAGATCTATGGGAAAGATCCGAAGGTGGAGGTGGTAGGAGTAGAATAATCGAAAATGGAAATGTAATTGAAAAGGGAGGAGTTAACATTTCAGCAGTTGATGGTCCTCTCCCTGAGAGTATGCAAAAGTATTTTAATGTTAATAAAGTTGATTTTTTTGCTTGTGGATTAAGTTTAGTGATACATCCTTTTAACCCGATGATACCTACTGTTCACGGTAATTGGAGGTATTTTGAAATGTATGATAAAAAAGGAAATATAATCGATCAGTGGTTTGGTGGAGGACAAGACTTAACACCCTATTACATTTTTGAAGAAGATGTGAAACATTTTCACCAAAGCTGCAAAAATGTTTGTGATGATTTTCATCCTGACTATTATTCAGAATTTAAAACGATATGTGATAATTATTTTTTTAATCATCATCGTAATGAAGCTCGTGGTGTTGGAGGTCTTTTTTTTGACTATCTAAAAAAAGATGAAGACTTTAGTTTAGAAGATCGTTTTGATTTTGTAACAGCAGTTGGAAAATCTTTTTTAGATGCTTACATGCCAATTTTAAAAAAAAGAATGAAACATCGTTTTACCCAAGCTCAAAAAAATTGGCAGGAGATAAGAAGAGGTCGCTATGTTGAATTCAATCTTATACATGATAAAGGAACGCTTTTTGGTTTAAAAACAAATGGTCGTATTGAAAGTATTTTAATGAGTCTACCTCCAAAAGTACAATGGCAATACAACCATAAACCTAAAGAAGGAAGTGAAGAAAAAAAACTATTAGATGTACTTAAAAAACCAAAAAATTGGGTTTGAAAAATTATAAAAAATCAATAAATACATTTTTTGTATTTTAATTTATTATCTAAGTTTTCAATGAGCACACTTACAATTTTATTTGTTCTACCATTACTAATAATATTTTCCTATTTATTTGATGCATTTGCTAAGAAAACTAAATTTCCGTCTGTCATCTTACTTATGGCAACAGGTATTATTATTCGAATTCTTGTTTCATTCACAGATTATGAAAATTTTTCTTTTTTAGAAAATCTAATTCCAGTCTTGGGTACTTTAGGGTTAATATTAATTGTCCTTGAAGGAGCCATTGAATTAGAAATAACTGTTGAGAAATTACCGCTAATTCTTAAGGGGTTTTTTGCAGCCTTTATTATTCTGATAGCAAATATATTTGCCTTGAATCTAATATTCGAATTAGTGCTTCAATTGGAACCAGCAAGTGCTATCTTATTTTCTATACCCTTTGCGATTATAAGCAGCGCGGTTGCTATTCCTTCAGCATCTAGTTTCTTGCAAGTAGAGCGTGAGTTTGTAGTTTATGAATCTACTTTTTCAGATATTTTAGGAATTATGATTTTTAATTATGCTCTTCGCCAACTCGAATCAAATCAAGCACTTATAGGGGCTGAACCTTTGATCGCACTTAGTCTTCAGATTGTTGGTGTTATATTTATTTCTATTGTTATAACATACATATTATTTCAATTAATGCGCCAAATAAATAGTAAAGTAAAATTCTTTTTAATTCTAGCACTCCTCATTTTAGTTTATGCTTTTGGTAAATTATTTCATCTTCCGGCACTTGTAACTATATTTATTTTTGGTATATTTTTAAGTAATGTTAAGAGTTTACTACCTAAATTCTTAAAAAGAAATCTTGATCTAGAAGCCTCCGAAAGAGATCTAAATGAATTTCATACCCTTACGGCTGAATCAACTTTTATAGTCCGCACATTTTTCTTTTTGTTTTTTGGATTTTCTATCAAAATAATTGACTTTTTAAGTGTTACCCCACTATTCTATGGTCTTTTAATAATTATGGTAATGATTTTTATTCGCTATTTATATTTTGCCATAACAAGTTTAAAACTAAAACCGAGTCCACTTGCCTATATGTCACCAAGAGGTCTAATTAGTATTCTACTATTTATTCAGTTAAAGGATATAAATTACATCAATCTAGATCAAAGTATTATTGATGAGCGTGTATTGCTTGTCGTTATTCTAACTTCAATGATAGTAATGCTTTTAGGAACAATTAAAAAAACTCAACCTATCGAAGAACCTATATTCAGTGAAGACGAATCTGTTTCAATAGAAATGGATCTGGACCCAAACTATTCAAAACAAGACGATAATGAAAACCAATAAAAAATATGTATCCAATTCAAAGAAATAGAAGATTAAGAAGTAGTCCTAGTCTTAGAGCACTAGTGCAAGAACACAAATTAAGTGCTGATGATTTTATTGTTCCATTATTTATTATCGAAGGAAAACAAAAAAGGGAAAAAATACCTTCAATGCCTGGTTACTTTAGAATAACACTCGATTTAATTCCAGAACATGTTAAAAATCTATGGAATCTGGGATTAAAATCAGTTTTGATTTTTGTTAAAATTTCTGAGAAATTTAAAGACAACAAAGGTTTAGAAGCATTAAATTCTGAAGGTTTGATGCACATCGCTATAAAAAAGGTGAAAGATGCTGTCCCAGATATGGTCGTAATGACTGATGTTGCACTCGATCCATATTCCTCATATGGTCATGATGGAATTGTCGAAAAGGGAAAAATTATTAATGATAAAACTATTGCTGTTTTATCAAAAATGGCATTAACACATGCAGAAGCAGGTGCCGATGTTGTTGCCCCAAGCGATATGATGGATGGGAGAATTTTAAAAATAAGGCAACTCTTGGAATCAGAAAACTATCAGGATACAGTAATTATGAGCTATAGTGCTAAATATTCTTCCAGTTTTTACGGTCCATTTAGGGATGCCTTAGATTCTGCACCAGGATTTGGTGATAAGAAAACTTATCAAATGGACTTTGGAAACAGAAAAGAGGCAATCGTTGAGGCTCAAAGGGATATTGATGAAGGAGCTGATATTATTATGATAAAACCAGGTATAGCATATCTAGATATCATTAGAGATCTAAAGGAAAATATCTCTGCTCCCCTTGCAGCATATCAAGTAAGTGGGGAATATGCAATGCTCAAAGCCGCAGCTGAAAGGGGTTGGTTAGACCATGATCAAATAATGATGGAACAACTTTTATGTTTTAAACGTGCTGGAGCTTCAATGATTGCATCTTATTTTGCTGAAGAAGCTGTAAAATTAATCTAAAAATTCATTAGGCCCTCTCAGGTAAGAAATGCTTTAAATCCATTGATGTTTCCTTATCTGAGATAACTTCAGTAACCAGTCGTCCTGTTGCTGGTCCCAAGCTCCATCCCATCATAGAATGACCTGTAGCTAAAACCATATTTTTAATTTTTGAGTGCCTGCCAATAAAGGGGAGACCATCAGGTGAAAGTGGTCGAAGACCGCTTTGAACATCATTAATAGAATTTTTTGGTATTTCTAAGGTTGGATAATATTTAGTTACTGAATCTGCAATGGCATGAACACGTTTAATATTGGTTTTATTATTTATTCCTGATATCTCCATTGTCCCACCAAAACGTGTGAAACCGTCCATAGGTGTTACAGCTACTTTAGACTCTAAAAGAATTGCTGGCTGTGTTATCCCTGTAGATTTGTAAACATTTATCCTGTAACCTTTTCCTGGTTGAATCAATAATTTGATGCCCAAATCTTTTAAAATTTGTTGTGACCAAGCTCCAGTTGACAAAACAAATTCATCTGCTTCAAAAATTCCTTTATCTGTTACTAGTTTTTGAATTTGTTTGTTATTTTTTTGGAAGTATTTTACCGTATTATCTAATTTAAATCCAACACCCTTTTTAATCAAATATTCTTTTAAATTATTGATAAATAGCTCTGGAGTTGTGTGTGCATCACTCTTATACCAAAAGGCTCCAGCTATATCCATAGCAATATCCGGTTGTATTTTTAAAACTTGTTCTTTTGAAAATTGCTCTACTTTAATCCCCAAATCTTTTGCCCATTTTGAGATCTCCGATTCTTCTTTTTCGGCGTGAGAGGTTTTATAGGCCATTAAAAGACCTTTAGTTTCTAGATGAAAGTCGAATAATTCTGACTTCTGCATTTCTAAATATAATTTTTTACTCAAAAGATTTATATCAAGAATCGATTTCATTGAGCTTTGTACATGGTCATTTGTACAAGATTTTATAAATTTTAAACCCCATCTAATCAAATCTAAATCAAAACGTGGTTTAATGTAAAAAGGACTTTTAGCATTAAACATCCATTTTATCCCTTTTGAAACCATCCCTGGTGCAGCCATTGGAACAATATGGCTGGGTGTTAAATAACCTGCGTTTACATGTGAAGCTCCAGAGTCTAATCTACCCTTGTCAATAATTGTTACTTCGTGACCTTCCTTGATTAGATAATAAGCAGTTGATAAACCAACTATACCACCCCCTAATACAATAACTTTTTTTTTGACCATATCAGATTACTTGAAATCCTTTAACATAAGGATCTTCTGGATCTAAAATTAGTTTATTGTATCCCGTAATTCGAGCACTCCCCTGAATACTAGGAACAATACCTTGATATTTCCCAATATTTATCTCATTTTCAATTCTTCCAATAAAGGTGGATCCAATAATACTTTCGTGAACAAACTTCTCACCTTTTTTTAATATCCCTTTTTTGTACCATTGAGCCATTCGTGCACATGTACCAGTTCCACAAGGAGAACGATCGATAGCTTTATCTCCATAAAATACAGCATTACTGGCTGTGGAAAAATTTTTTGTAGGCTTTCCAGCCCAAAGGATATGACTGCATCCATTTATCTTTTTATCCAGTGGATGAATAAAATTGTAATCTCTGTTTATTTTTTCCCTTATTTCCCTGCTCCATTTGATTAGATCAGATGCAGTATATTTTGAAATACCTCTAAAATTGTCTTGAATATCAATTATAGCATAAAAATTACCTCCATAGGAAACATCAATTTTTAGAACTCCTAAATCCGAACAGACTATTTCCAAATCTGAAGCAGCTAAAAATGCAGGTACATTATTAAATTTTATTTCACTGATTCTAATATCCTCTTTTTTGTAACTGCATCTTACAAGTCCAGCTGGAGTCTCTACATTTAATATCCCTCTCTTCTTTGGAGAGATCAAATTTTCTTCTAATAAAATTGTTAATGTGCCTATAAGTCCATGACCACACATAGGTAAACATCCACTTGTTTCTATGAATAGAACTGCAAGATCATTCTCTTTGTTGTCTGGCTCATAAAAAAATGAACCACTCATCATGTCATGTCCGTGGGGTTCAAACATTAATCCAGTTCGAATCCAATCGAATTCATTAATAAAATGAATTCTCTTCTCACCCATAGATGAGCCCTTTAGCTTTGGTTTAGGACCTTTAACAAGTCGGACCGGGTTGCCTTGTGTGTGGGCATCTATACAATCAAAAATTAATCTTTCTTTGGAATTCATATTGCCTTTTTAGTCATTTGCCCATTAACTGACCTTTCTAAAGCTAGGGGGTTTTCATCTTTTAAAGCCGATGGAAGTAAGACATTAGGACAATCTTGGAAAACTATTGGTCTTAGCCAACGGTGTATGGAATCAGTGCCTACTGAAGTAAAACGTCCGTCTGTTGAAGCTGGATAAGGACCTCCATGTTGCATCGCTTTAGTAACAGCAACACCTGTAGGAACACCTTCAAAAAGTAATCTTCCTACTTTATTTTTAATCTGGTTTACTATTTTTTTTAAATCGCCATGGTCATTTTTATCTGATAAAAGAGTTCCAGTCAGTTGACCAGGGATAATTTTAGCCAATTCATTCATTTGCTCTATCGAACTACATTTTACAAATAGACTAAAAGGCCCAAAAACTTCATCTACTAGTTCTTTATTTTCTAGCAACACTGAAGCTGAAATCAATCCTAAAGCAGCAATATTTTTGGACTGTTTATATATCTTTAAACCCTCTATATTATTTAGATCTTGAATTTTTTTTAAATAATTACTTTCAATATTTAGATGAACCATAGGAGGTAATTCCATTTGTTTTAATTTTTGATTTACCTGTGTAACCATATCACTTTTGCCTTTAGAATCGCAAAAAATTATTATCCCAGGATTAGTACAAAACTGACCTGTGCCTAAAACAATTGATTGTGCCAAAGTATCTGAAAGATTTTTGTCATTCTCAAATCTTTTTTCAGTAATGAAAATTGGATTTACACTTCCCATCTCAGCAAAAACAGGTATAGGCTCTTCTCTTTTTTGAGCCAGATCATATAATGCTTTTCCACCAATAAAACTTCCTGTAAATCCTACTCCTTTTAATGCTGAATGATTTACAAGTTCGCTACCAACATTATGAGACATTCCACCTAAGTGAGAGAATATTTCTAGTGGTAGACTACAATACTCAATTGCATTTAAGATAGCTTCAGCTACAATAGCACTTGTCCCTGCATGGAAAGGGTGGGCTTTCACTATAACTGGACATCCAGCTGCAAATGCTGAAATCGTATCTCCACCAGCAGTTGAAAAAGCAAGTGGGAAATTACTTGCCCCAAATACAGCAATGGGTCCAATGGGTAAAAGCATTTTTCTTAAATCTGGTCCACTTGTATTTATTATTGGGTTAATAAAAGATCCTAGATCCAAAAGCTCTATAAATTCTTGGATTTGTCCTAAGGTCCTTTGAAATTCTCCCTCAGCACGAGCACTAGGAAGGGCTGATTCCAGCTGATAAATGTTTAAAATTTCATTTTTTTTAAGGTTGAGCTCTTTTTGAATGGCTTTTAAAAATTCAATTCTCTCTGAAAAAGAGGTTTCAGAAAAAGATTCAAAACTTGAACTGGCTTTTTGAACTGCTTCATCAATTTGTTCTTCAGAGGCCTCTTCGAATTGATTTGAAATAGACTTTTTTGTCTTTGGATTAACTGTTTGAAATGTTTTGGCTTTTGGATTTGTTTGCCAAATACCTCCAACCATGTTCCCAAATTTTATCATAAGTACTTTCTGTAATCTAAATTTTTAGGTCTTTTTGCAAGGCCTGTTTTAATAATGTTATTCACTCTTTCAAGTTCTTGTCCTCGAAGAGGAAGTCTAGGGGGTCTTACATGACCTGTTCCCATTCCAGTAGCCACTTCACACAATTTGATATTTTGAACTAACTGAGGAGAGATATCCAGTTCTAATAAAGGTAAAAACCACCTATAAATTGATCGTGCTTTATCTAATTCTCCTAACTTACAATAGGTATATATTGCAACAGTTTCTTCTGGAAAGGCATCTACTAGTCCCGCAACCCAACCACTTGCTCCCATAAGTAAGGTTTCCATTGCAATTGTATCAACACCACATAAGATTTTAAAACGGTCGCCGAAGCGGTTAATCATCCTAGTTATATTTGTTACATCCCTAGTAGACTCTTTTACAGCGGATATATTTTTGTGCTCTTTTAGTTTCTCAAACATATCTAAGGTTACTTCAATTTTGTAATCAACGGGATTATTATATATCATTATCGGTAGACTTGTTGATGATGCAACTGATGAAAAATATGCTACTGTTTCTTGATCATTTGCTTTGTAGCGCATAGGAGGTAGCAGCATTAATCCATCTGCCCCCTCAGCCTCAAGTTCTTTTGCTAACTCTACCGCTTTAGAGGTAGCTTGTTCAGCAATATTCATTATAACAGGAATTTTGCCGTTTACTTCATCCAAAGTAGTTGCTAGAAGTTCTTTTTTCTCTAAATCTTTGAGTGTACTCGCCTCTCCTAGTGAACCACCTAGGATTATCCCATGTACTCCAGCTTTTATTTGATTAGATAAATTATTTCTAAAAGCCTTTAAATCTAATACCCCATTTTTATCAAATTGAGTTGTTATTGCTGGCATTACACCTTTCCAGTCAAATTGTTTCATTTACTTTGAATTCGAATAATTACTATAGGACTAATATAAGTTTTTAAAAAAATAAGTTGACTTCAGTTTAATTAAAATTTGTAGCTGTGGTTAGGTAATTTAGGTTTTAAAAAATATTAGATTTGCACAAACAAATGGTGAAAAAAATTCTCTCATATTTAGGGTTCATTATACTGATCATTGTAGGTCTTCTTTATATTTCAAAATATAATTATATACTGCGTGGTGTTTCTAAAATCTATTTAACTGGTCACGTTACCGCTTATATATCTGATTATAAAGTATACGATAATCATACTTTACCTGCTTCAGAAAACCCAACTCCATGGCCTAAGCACAAAAAGTTTAATAGCATTTCACTAGACAACGATTTCAAAGATTTTTTAAAAGAGACAAAAACAGTAGCTTTTGTTTTGATTAAAAATGACAGTGTATTTATTGAAAAATATTATGATGGTTATAACCCTAGCTCTAAAAGCAATTCGTTTTCAATGTCAAAAAGTTACGTATCTGCACTACTTGGCAAGGCTATCATGCAAGGATACATCAATAATCTCGATCAAAAGACAAAAGATTTTATCCCAGAATTAAAAGGGCCCTTCTCTGAACAAGTTACCGTGGGTGATTTGTCCAGTATGGCTTCAGGCCTTCGTTGGGATGAAGCTTACTATTCCCCTTTTTCAGTTACTGCAGCCTCATATTTTGTTAAAGATCTAAATAAACTAATGCTTGATCAGCCCATAGAAATAGAACCTGGAAAGAAATTTAATTACAAAAGCGGTGCTACACAATTGCTAGGTATGGTGATTGCAAACGCAACTGGGAAAAACTTAACAGACTACTTATATGAAACTCTGTGGAACCCAATGGGTAACGAATTTGAAAGCTATTGGCAAGTTGACAGTGCTGAAAAAGGAGTTGAAAAAGCTTTTTGTTGTATTGCTTCTAGTGCAAAAAATTTTGCACGTCTAGCAAAACTTTACAAAGATCATGGCAGATGGAATGGTGAGGTGCTTCTAGATTCAAGCTTTATAGCCAAATCACTAAAACCACGATTTTCTGAAAGTGACGAATATGGATATGGTTGGTGGTTGGAGGAATATAAAAATCATAATGTTTTTATGGAGCGAGGCCACCTAGGTCAATACGTTATAACTTTCCCTGATGAAAATTTAATTTTAGTTCGTCTAGGAAAAAGTAAGGGTCCTAAAGATGACTCAAAAAGTGACTTTACTCCTGACATTTATCGTTATATGGATGCTGCTTTAAAATTAAACTCTACTTTAAAATAATACTGCTAAATAGAATTTTTGCTAAATCTTTTAAGCTTGAGAAATTCAATAGGATAATCAGAGTTGTCTTTTTCAACAAGATCAGTAACTATCTCACCTACAACACTCGTAAATTTAAAACCGTGCCCACTAAAACCAGCAGTGATAATTACATCTTCATTAGTGGGGTGATGATCAATTATAAAATCATCATCTTTACTGTAAGTGTAGAGGCATGTTTTGGAAGTATGAATAGATTCAATACCCTTTGGAATAAATTTTTGTATCGCCTCTAAAAGTTCTTCTTCTTGATTTTTTGACACCTTTCTATCAACATTGTTAGGATCGGTTTCTTCGCCTTTAAAATGATGAGCAAATTTTAGTCCTTGATAACCGTCATGCGATATAGAACTAGGTAGAATTGGAAAACCATAGAACATACCTTTCGTAGAATTATCAGCATAAGTCCAACACGGAAAAGTTTTTAGAGAAAATTCCTCCCAATTTTTAGGTCTTGCCCAAGCAAGAATTTGTTTTGTTACTTTAAAATCTGAAATGTTAGAAAGTTCTGACATCCAAGCTCCAACTGAAATAACCAATTTTTTGCAACGGTATACACTTCTGTTGGTTTGAACAATAATTGAATCTTCCTTTTTATACCATTTAACGGCTTTTTCGTTAGTTTTAATTTTTGCTCCATAATTTTGAGCAAGTTTTGTAAATGCTATAATTGCCCTTTCTGGAGTTATAAAACCTGCATCTTTTTCAAGCATATTAACAAAAGTTTTGGGAATTTTAAATTGTGGGTATTTTTCTTTCTGTTTATCATTTGTGAAATTGTTAATTTCAATGCCATATTGATCAGCAGACCTTCTAGATCCTTTAATTAACAAATGATCTTCTGGGCCAAAATAAAGAAGTCCTGTTTTAAAATATATTTGCTCGCCGTATTCTTTTTGAAGTATTTCCCAATTCTTGTAAGCTCCTTCAAGTAAAGGGACATAACTTGGATGTTCAAAATAAGCCTTTCTTATAATTCGGCTTTGCCCATTATGAGAACCAAAGTTGTGAGGTATATCAAATTGTTCTATCCCCAATGTTTTATAACCTCTTTTAGAAAGATGGTAACATGAGGAAGATCCCATACTCCCTATACCTAAAACAATAATATCGTAGTTTTTTTCTATTTGATTGTTCATAAATTGATATTCTTACAATACCGTTTTTTATGCTTGATAAATATTAGTTTTATGTAAGTATTTAATTTTAAATAAATAAAAAACTAGTTTCTTAATATGTTTTGAAGTGTTATGTCACTTGGAGGATAATAAAGAGAAATATCATTACTGTAACCGGAAAGATTTGAATAGAATGTTTCTAAACTCAATCCAAACACATTTTCAAAGCTAACTTTCCAATTTTGATTGTTAGCATTAGTTTTCCAAAATTCCTTTAATATTAAATTAAATGCATCTTCGGGTGTTTTCCCTGTAGCCTCAATTTCTTTCGCCAATGCTAGTATCATAAATGTTGCTCCACCATAATTTGTATCTTCAACGTCTCTTGATTCAAAAGCAGCAGGGTTTGTAATAGCTTGGTTAAAATCAAGCCATCCAAAACCCTCTTCAAAATAATTTACTCCATAATATTGTTGAATGTATAATGATTCAATTGTAGCTGCAGTACCCTCAGCTAGCCATAATATGTCAAATCCTTCAGGATTTAATGTATCTCCCCCGTTGGGCTGTGTAAAACTTTCCGAAAGTGTAGATTGATAGACATGATAGTATTCATGCACTAAAACAGAAAATCTGTGATTGCTTGGAAATTCACCTTCAAATTCAGGAGAAAACATTTCTAATGACATCCATCTTTTATCACCGTAACCACATAAGCACTGGCCTTCTACTGTAACTGATTTTTCTGTACCATCCCAGTCTTGAACAGAAACAGTAAAAGGCTTATCAATATCATCTAACCAAGCAAAAATATTGAGTTCCTCTTCAAACCAAGGTACAACAGATGTTGGTGCTAATTCAATCATATTTTGCATTATAGTGTTGTATTCTGTAATCCATTCACTTGGAAGACTTTCATGTAGATAATTTTTGAAAGTTATATTCCCTGTTAAAGCAAAGGTTGAAGTAGGGATAATCGTTGTTAAAGGGTTGGTTGTGTTATTGTCGCTATTAGATGAAGAGCTCGAGCTGCTATTTTCTGTTTGAGTTGTAGTGTTAGTTGTCGTTGCCATTTCAGATGAAAAATCGTCGTCTTTAGAACAACTAAAATTGAATACAATAAAAATTAATATGGGTAAAAGTAACTTTGCTTTAGGCATAATTTTGGTTTTTAAAATTTTATCTATAGAATTTATTTGATTTAATAACAAGATAAATTAGACTTAGGGTAATAAGTAATGAATAAATTGAAATTGCAACCTTACCATTATATAACAATTTAAAAATTACAAAAATTGAAAAAGAGTAGACAGATTGTTGTCTAAAAAAGTTTTTAAAAAAAATTAGGAATTTATCTAGATCAAAGTTTTTTCTTTCCACTTCCGACATTCTGTTAAATGGAGATAAAAGGTACTTGGCGTTGTTTTTATTTATTGTAACGGAAATAATGAAGTATATGACTGTGACAATGACTACAGGTATGTAAATAGACAAGATTTAAAACATATTTTCAGTGAACCAAATGCAACCCAACATATTGATATAAGGCGTTACTTGCAGGTATCTTCTTCGTCGACTTCTCATCATCATTTGTACTTACAATATTAAAGTTATGAAAATAAAAAGTAGAAAAACCAAAAGAATGTGAAAATAACGGTTTTGTTGAATCTTTTCTTTTTTGCTAAAGTCTTAGAAAAACTATCTTGATATGTATATCCAGCCCTGCCTGTCTAAAGTGCCATCGCCTTCTAAATCTAGGGTGAAATAATAACTACCTTCTGGGACTAATCCGTTGTCTGTAGTGCCACTCCAGTTGTTTCTGTAGTTTCTTGTAGATAAAATTACTACTGCTGATCGGGTATATATTAGAAGCTCATTATTTGGGTGATTTTCAATGTTTTGGATCTCAAAAAAATCATTTATACCGTCACCATTAGGTGAAACAAACTCAGAAATTTTAATTTCTCTATTAAGAGGATCACTATCGCATTCATCTCCAATACCATCATTATCTGAATCAACTTGTAATGGATTACTAGCATCAACACAATTATCACATGAGTTGCCTACACCGTCCCCATCAGAATCCTCTTGGTTAGGATTAGCTACTGACAAGCAGTTGTCACATGCATCACCCACTCCATCACCATCAGTATCTTCTTGGTCAGGATTAGCTTCTGAAAGGCAATTATCACAAGCATCACCCACTCCATCCTCATCAGTATCTTCTTGGTTAGGATTAGCTTCTAAATGGCAGTTATCACAAGCATCACCTACTCCATCACCATCTGTATCCTCTTGGTCAGGGTTGGATGTAAAAATGCAATTATCTTGAGAATCTAATATTCCATCTTTATCGGAGTCGTCATCACACTTATTAGGATCAAGTGGATAAAAATCTTCATCATCAGGACAGCCGTCATTATCGTCGTCATCATCGACTGAATCCGGGACACCATCTCCATCGGTATCTGCATCAAAACCACATATATCGGTGCCATATTCAATCTCTTTCTCATCTAGGATGCCATCGTTGTCATCGTCAGGATCATCAAAATCACCTATCCCATCTCCATCACAATCATTGTCAGTGACATTAAATATTGTACTGATAGATCCACTATTAAATCTACGATCAGAGTCTTGTCTTGCGGTTATTACTGTTGAACCAGGGCGTCTTATAATTATTTGATCTCCAGAAATTTCTGCTACACTTGGATCAGAGGAGGTGTAAATGAAACTACCTGTTGTTCTATTTGAAGTCGGTGGTGGAATTGTAAAATCAGGATCATCAATATTTTTATCCGGTATATTAAAATTACTTAAGTTAGTTACTCCTTGAACAACTTTTATAACCTCTCTTTTTGTGATTGCAGGGTTGTAGATATTATTTCCTGGTTGGTTAATCTCTACAACCAATTCACCTATATCTGAAATATTTAATACATTTCCTGAAAGTGTCGCATTAGTACCTGATACTAATCCGTATGTTACAGCCAATGATGAGTCAGAAAAGGCATTTATTGTGTAAACTAAATTCTCCTGGTAGTAAATAAAAGTAGGTGCTACTGGACTTACAGTAATTGATTGATTAGTTTTTACAACATCAATTACCGCAGTCAATGTTGCAGAGTAATAATTTCGACTTTCAGGAACTGTAAAGGTAATTGTTACTAATCCTGTCTGATTAATATTATTTAAAGAATAATTACCTACAGAACCTGAAAGACCCGCTGCAGATCCACTTACAAGAGAAATTGTAACTGGAGTACCAGATGTGGACGTTGCAGATACTGTAAGGGATGTGAAATCTTTTAAAGGCTTTTCATTTGGTAGTGGTTCAACAATTATTGATTGATTTGATTTTTCGACGATAAGAGTGGCTGTAACGGTTCTAGCATTATATTTATCATCCCCAGATATGTCAGCAAAAAGGGTAACTGTTCCCGTGCTACTAATAGTAATTGTTGATGTAGAGAAACTCGCAATACCTGGATCTGCAGTTCTATAACTAAATGTCCCTGAGTAATCTGATTCAACAGTTGGTCGGATTACTTCAAAAGGTGGTATACCGTAAACTCTTGTAAATATCGAGGTAGGAGGATACCAGTCACCAGATAAATCTTTTTTAAGTACGGTAAGAGACATGGTAGCAGATGCTGCTAGATAATTACTGTCTTCATCTTGAAAGGCTGTAATTTGAGTTTGACCAGATTTGCGTGTTTTGAACGAAAATGTTTGGCTAATTATATTACTTCTAAAAGTAGATTTGTTGGATGTAGGAGAGTTCGTTCCTGCTTGTGATTGTGTAGATTCTCTCGCAACGCTTACATCTGCTACTGAATAGGTAAAACTCCCTGTACTACTTGAGGTGGCAGAAATGCCAAAAACTCTACTATTATCGTAGGTAACTGTCTCATCGTTAAAAATTATTGTAGGAATTGCCTTATTTACAATTAAAGTTATCGATGATGTAGCAGACTTATAGAAACCATCGGCTAATTGGGTTATAAATATTGTTGTCGATCCAGCACCTGTAGTAACAATCGTATTACTTGAAACACTTGCTATTAAAGAGTCTGAAACAGTATAAGAAAATAGTCCTGTGCTGCTCGAGGTTGCTGAAATTTCTGATACGGGAAAGATGTCTTCAAAAATCTTAGTTATGATAGAGAGATTCTGTATTTCAGGTACTGCTGTATCAACAAAAAGAGTTATTGTTTTACTTGTGGTTGAGAAATTTGAGTCTTCTGCCTGGGTAATTATAATTGTTGTTGTTCCTACACCTGTAATTGATACCACATTAGAACCCAAAATATTTGCAATATTAGTATCTGATACTTGATATGAAAAACTTCCGGTACTACTTGATGTGGCTGTTAAAGGAAATACCGGATCTCCATATATTTTTTTTAGAACATTTGAACTGGTTATAGAGGGAATGGCTTTATTAATTAGTAGGGTTGCTGTTGCTGTTGCCGCTGCATAATTACCAGATGCGACTTGGTTTACCGTTATAATTGTTGAGCCTGCTGCTTTAATAGTTCCTGTAGATCCACTGACTGTAGCCACCGATGGGTTTGCAATACTAAAAGATAAAGCTCCCGAACTACTTGAGGTAGCGGTTAAAGGAAATGTCTGATCCAAAACATAGTCAAGTATTGTGTCTGAAATGGTTAGAGTTGGTGCTGTTAACTGGTAATCTAGTTCAACATCTTCGCTCCCTGAATATGGGTTCCCTGAAATATCAGTACCACTTACTGTGAGGGTATAAATTCCACTTGAAAGAGAGTATGATGGAAAATCAAAAACAAAAGTCCAAACTGATGGGGAGCTTGTAGCGGACATGTTTATATCTTGTGGGCCACCTGAAAAACTAATTTGTGGTGCGCTTGTCATGGCTTCAGAAAATGTTGCTGTAACTGTTATTGAGTCTGCTGGATAAACAATATCATCAAGATCACTATCTGTTAAAACTACTGTTGGTGGTGTATTATCAATGGTAAAAGTGATACTATCTACAGAGGTTTCATTACCGTCTTGAATTCCTGTAGATGAGGTATAGTTGTTACCAGCTGGATCACTGGCGTTGATTGTTACAAAATAGTCATCACCCGAAGGAGACACTGTTAATGTGGTGATATCAATATTGTAAGTCCATACAGAAGATGTGGAACCGGTCATTACAGCGTTTGCAAACAACCCATCAAGACTTAGAGTGGGAGATACAACGCCTTCAGAAAATGTTGCGGAAATTTCCACAGTATCACTACCTGAGAGGATATTGTCTGGATGATTGTGCGATAGAGTAACATTTGGAGGTGTTTTATCCACAGTAAATTCAATGGTATCAGTAGCTGTTTCACTTCCATTTAAAGTAGCATCAGCAGGGTTATAACTAGCTCCACAATAATCAGTTGTCTGTATTGTAAATAAATAAGTATTATCAGCTAAATCATTTGCGGCTATGGAGACTGTGAAGGTTGTTGAGTTTACAGCAGTCATTGAGGAAATTGAACTTCCATTCAAGCTGTATGATACCGTACTTGCGATATCCCTGTCAAAACTAGCAGTGAATGTTATGCTCTCGCCTGGGCCAATCAAAGTATCATCTCCGGCAAGGGAAAGAGAATCGTCCATAGTTAAAATGGGGGAACAGGGTTGAGCCCATCGAGGTAAGAAATTTGATTTTGAATTTATTGGAGAGCTATCACTAAATCCCGTACGTAAGGGGTCATGAGATACACACCAACATGAAATATCCTGGTCAAACAAAGATGCCTCGTTAAACATATTTTCCATTCTTGAAATAGAAGTTACATCCCAATTATCTAAAGGTTGATTAAAATTTGTTGCCGTATCAAATGTATTTATTGCTTGTGTTACATTACTTACATCCCACCCATTGATGTTTCCATTAAATGCTAGTGCATCATTAAATACATTGTTTAAGTTGTTTACCTTTGAAATATCCCAATTCATAGTAGTTGACGATACACCTGCAGGAAGACCATTATTAAATGCCACAGCACCAAAAAACATTTCCCTTATGGTAGTAAGACTACTAGTATTCCAATTGGAAATATCTTGGTTAAATGAATTTGCTGACCTAAACATTTCTCTCATCTCTTCAACATTACTCACATCCCATTGATCTATAGGTTGATTGAAATCACTACGCTGAAACATTTCTCTCATATTTTCAACATTACTCACATCCCAATTGTTTAGAGGTAAATTGAATACTGATCCTTCAAACATCCTACGCATATTTGTAACACTGCTTACATCCCAATCATTTAGTGTTTTATTGAAGGATGTGTTTTCATAGAACATTTGTTGCATATTTTGGACTCTACTTACATCCCAGAGATCTAATTCTTGATCGAATGGACAAGACTGGAACATAGCAAACATATTTATTACCTTAGAAACATCCCAATTATTTATATTTTGATTAAAATTTGAAGCAAAAAATAAAGCACCCATATGGGTGACATTAGATACATCCCAATTATCTAGGGGTTGATCAAATGAAGTTTGTGCAAGCATCCAATCCATTCTTGTTACATTACTTACATCCCAGTCATTTAAAGGCTGATTAAATAAATCAGCCCCTCTAAACATCTCCCGCATATTAGTTACCTTTGGAAAATTCCAATTATTTATGGGTTGATTAAATGAATTTGCATCTCTAAACATTCTGTAAAAACTTTCCACATTAGATACGTCCCAACTATTTAAGGGTTGATCAAAATCATTAGCATTTCTAAATAAAGCTACCATTTGTGAAATATTACTTGTATCCCAATTATCTAAAGGTTGATTAAACCTTGAAGCGCCTTCAAACATATTATTTACGGAATTGACACTTGTCATATCCCAATTATCAATTGGTTGATTGAATCTCGAATTCTTGTAAAACATTTGGCTCATTTGAGTTACGTTTGACACATCCCAATTATTTAAAGGTTGATTATATATGGCCTCTCTAAACATTTGATAGGTATCTGTTAAACTACTAACATCCCAACTATCGATAGATTGATCAAATAGAGAAGAATAAAACATTTCTCTCATTTTTGAAACATTACTTACATCCCACTGATCTAAAGGTTGATTATATTCTGAATTTCTAAACATACTGTTCATACTAGTCACACTTGATACATCCCAATCATTCAATGGTTGATCAAATGGTGTTATGTGAAACATAAAAATCATAAACCTAACACTAGATACATCCCAATTATTTAAAGGCTGATCAAAGGATGTGTTTTGAAACAAGTAACTCATATCCGTTACACTTGACACATCCCAACTATTTAAGGGCTGATTAAATCTACTTGCTTGTAAAAACATAGCATGCATATCTGTAACTTTAGATACATCCCAGTTATCTATATTTTGATTGAATGTAGTAGCATCTCTAAACATATTCCGCATAGTTGTGACATTACTCACATCCCAGTTAGAGATGTCTGTATCAAATGTATCCCCACCTGTCCTATTATAAAAAATAGACTCCATATTTGTTATTTGGGTAGTACACACACAACTAAGATCTGCCGGTGTAAAAGTACTTACTCCATTAGTAAAACTACCCGTTTCTACAACAGATATAAGCGCTGGTCTATCTACAACAAAATATGTTATACCTCCAATAGTTTCCTGATCTCCAACAATAGCCGGAGCAGGGCAACTCACTGTCCCAGACCCGTCAATAGTGATACTTTGAGAATAGGATTGAAACTGAAAAAGTAAAAATACTAAAAGGCTAAGTGCTTGTCTGATGGCTACAAAATTTAGTTATTAAATATACAAATGATTAAGAAAATGAATAACTAAACAAAAAAACTACTGGTTTATTAATTTTTTCACAAACTCAATATCCAATCAACAAGTAAGTCTGACCATTTACTTACTGGTATAGACAAATCATTCATACCATATCCATGTCCGCCCTTACTAAACATATGAAGCTCTGCCTTCGCATTGGCTGAGATCCAATCGTTGTAGATTTGTACGCTCGGTGCAGCTAGCCTAAGTGGATCATCATTTGCGCAAGAAATAAAAGCTGCAGGTTTATTTTGTGGCACTTTTTGTTTTTCCACAATATGCATCCATGGATAAATTGGGGCAATAAAATTGGGTTGATTTTTGGGAGTTGATTTATATGTTGCTTCCATTGTTACAGCACCTCCTGCTGAGAATCCCATAAGTCCAATTTTGTTTGGGTCAATGTTATATTTTTTAGCCTTATTTCTTATTATCTCAATTGCACTTAAAGCATCTTTTGATGAATAGGGTAATATTGTTTTAGCACTATCTATTGCTATTTTATTATCACAACAAAAGGTTTTATGCCATTTATAAACAGAGCCCTCTCTTGGATAAGTTCTATATTTTAATACAATTGCTGTTATTCCGTTTGAAGCTAATTTCTTAGCTACCTCGATACCTTCTTTTACATAGGATAAGAAATAGAGTCCTCCGCCCGGACAAATTATCATGGCTTTATCAGTTACAGCCTTTCCCTTTGCCAGATATAAATCCATTTGAGGCTCAGAAATATTATCATAATAATACCCCTCGGAGCCACCTACATTTATCTTAGATTCAGGATATGATTTCAGATTCCACTTTTTGTAATTTACAGAAATCGTTTTTTGTGAAAATGAGAAGAAAGGAATTAAAAGAAGAACTATATAATGTGTTCTCATCTTTTTATAAATTACATCACATCCAAATAAAAGGTATCTCATTGTCATTTGTTTTAATCAAATATAAAAGAAAAACCACAAACAAAATTAGAGGTTTTGTACCCTCCCCAAGAATCGAACTTGGATCTAAAGTTTAGGAAACTCTTGTTCTATCCGTTGAACTAGGAGGGCTAAAGAACAAACCCCTTTTTGGAAGGGGCTTTGTTTAGAATGGTAGCGTAGCGGCTACATCGATAAATATTTTTAGCAGGCTGCTTTGATGAATTCAAATATAATTATTTTTAATTTTCCAGTAAAATTAACTCAAACAAATTGATGATGCATTCAATCCTAAAAATTTTTCTAGTAATAAGAAAAAAAATATTTTTTTTAGTTATTTCGGTTTTCTTAATAAATGGTTGTGTTAATACCGAAACAAAAAATTATTCAAAACCGGATGATTTATCCTCGGACTTTCAAACAATTATTCACCAGGGTGTAAATAGAGAGTATGTTTTGTATGTACCTGATTCGTATGACGGTTCTTTTTCAGTTCCGGTTGTTTTAAATTTTCATGGATTTAGTGGTGACGCTTATCAATATATGAATGAGGCAGATATGCGTCGTTTAGCAGAAGCTGAAACTTTTATTTTAATCTATCCTCAAGGCCTTGATCTAGATGGTGAACCACATTGGAACGCTTGTCCTAATGGAGGAGATAATAAAAGTGATATTGATGATTTTGGATTTATTGAAACTCTTGTTGAGGAAGTGTCCTCTAATTACAATATTGATTTAGAAAGAATTTATGCTGTAGGTTATTCTAATGGAGGAATGATGGCCTATGGGCTTGCCAATCATAAAAGTGAACTAATTGCTGCAGTGGCTTCAGTATCAGGTGCAATGTTAGACTGTACTGGACCTACCTCACACCCAATGCCTGTAATTCATTTACATGGAACAGATGATTTCGATTTACCATACAACGGAAATAATTATTACAATTCAGTTCAAAACACTTTAGACTACTGGACAAATTTTAATAACACAAATTCAGAGCCAATTGTAAATTTTGATAATATTGGGGAAATTGAAATCGAACATTATATTTATAATAATGGAAATAATTCAGTTTCAGTTGAACACTACAAATATATTGGTGGAGATCATTTGTGGTTTATGTCATCTTTCCAAGGCCAAAACACATCAGAATTGGTATGGAATTTTTTATCTAGATATGATCTAAATGGTTTAAGATAAAATCACGTTGTATTTTATATGTGAACCTTATAAATAATCGATTCATAGAAAAAATATAAACCCTCCTAATGGAGGGTTATTAAATTTAGTCGCGAATTCTAAAGTTACCCTCTCTATCCACAGACATTAAAACTTTCCAAGTCACTTGTTTATAAAAAGTTCCACCTTCCATCATTGAATTTATCTTATCTAATCCTTCAGGAAATTTTGTGTTGGGATTCCAAGAAGGTGCTAGCACGTCAGATGAGGTTTCATATCCATCAATAGTCATGAAATTCCAATTATAACCATTCCCGTTTGGAGAGACCTTCCTAGCAGTGGCCCACGTAACTTGACTTCCATTGCCTTTATCCATCTCTTTTTTTATAAAGCTCCCCCACATATTTTTTTGCATATTAGAAAATTGACCAATATTCCCATTTACTTTAGCATAATTGATTTTGATATAATTCAACTCGTAATCTTTCTTTGTCGACAATGAATTGGTTCTTTGCATTATTGTATTAAAAACACCTGTGGGTTCAACGTTTAAAGCAATTTGAACAAGCTCTGCAGCATCTTCTCCCATTGAATTTAAGATAGTTTTACTGGCCTTAGCATAATTATCATATAGATTGTCTAGATTATTTTTATCTCCAATACCGATGTAAAAATAAATATTCGGCTCATTAGATGAACCTCCTTCTTTTTGAAGCATCGCCCATCCCATGAGCTTACCTTCTTTGACAAGCAACTGCGCTACTTTACTCCAATAGTGTTTTTCAATTTTAATGTGATGTTCAAGCTTATCTGCTGGAATATATCTATAATCATGAGTAAAATAATCTTGAGAAAAAGAAAAGTTTATGAATAATAATAAAGTTATTGTAATAAATTTTTTCATATATATTGGTTTACGGTTAAGAGTTGCAATATACAAATAAGTTTAATTCAATAGTTTTATAACGAATCATGTAATTTATAACTATTTCAACTAAAGATAACTTTTACATATATTTATAATATGATATCATATAGAAGAGAATTTATC
>CEOK01054448.1_pt1 | contig 23930 bp, 16 predicted proteins | sample 427001 | NCBI WGS metagenome assembly CEOK01 (sample SAMEA2591108, study PRJEB7988) | marine metagenome | isolation source: saline water (ENVO:00002010), including | reverse complement strand
CATAACAGCATGTACATTAACCGAACCTGAAATCAAAAGTTGACTTCCTGGGTTAAAACCATACCAACCAATCCATAGAATAAATACACCTAAAGTAGCAATAGCTAAATTAGAACCAGGTAATGCTTTGGAGTCACCATTAGAAGAAAATCTTCCAATTCTGGGTCCTAATGCAATAGCACCAGCAAGACCAGCAAAACCTCCAACAGCGTGAACAACCAATGAACCAGCAAAATCATAGAAGCCCATTGCATCTAAGAATCCACCACCCCATTTCCATGCTCCACTAATTGGATAAATTAAACCGGTTAAGACAACAGTATAAACAAGATATCCTACAAATTTCATTCTTCCAGCTACAGCTCCTGATACGATAGTTGCTGCAGTAGCTGCAAAAGCCACTTGAAATAACCAGTCAACTTGTGGATCTAATCCTCCTGGAACTGCGTCTGTTCCAGCTTCACTGACACCAAAGCCACCAAAGCCAAAATATCCGTTAAAGTCTCCTGGATACATTATTCCATAACCAATTACATAATACAATAAAACACCTAGACCTAAATCCATAACATTTTTCATTAAAATATTAACTGTGTTTTTAGATGCATTCAGTCCTGCTTCAAGCATTGAAAAACCAGCTTGCATGAAAAGAACAAGAACTGCACAAATGAATAGGAAAAAGTTGTCGATAGCAAAAGCATTTTCATCAACTGTTAACCCACTCTCAGCGAATAGCATTTGACCTCCAAAAATGAAGGTCAAAGCTAACATTATTTTTTTTAACATAATATTATACCCCTAGTTTAATTATTAAAATGACATGCTTAAAATAAGCCATGTTTTTTCAGCTGTAGGATTCAATACATATGTTACTCCAATAGGCAGACTAAATTCTGATGAAATTGGAATTTCTTTTCCACCACTGAAACCAACAGACACTAAACCTGCTTCAGTTGTTCCATACATTCCACCATCATTTAAACTAGCACCAACAAAAAAGCTTAGGTCACCAACAGGAAACCCAACTTCTCCATATAATGTATCATCATTATGAATAAATGATGTCAATAGAATGCTAGCTGGACCTACTTCAGCAGAAACTGCTGCCTCAATATAGTGTGCACCACCATCGTCAAAATTAAAAAACATACCACCATCTCCATCAGTCATTGGGAAATAGTAATCTGTAATTGTAATTGATGCTGGTCCCAAAGCTACTGTTGCATACAAATCACTTTCGTCTGCAGCAGCTCCATCAGCGGTTAAAGAATAAGCAGCCCAAGCACCTACAGAAATAGGACCTGATGTAAAATCGAAAGCTGGTTGAAAACTTGCAGAATTACCAAAGTCTGCACCTCTCCAAACATAACGACTATACAGCTCACCACCTAATGTAACCTGAGCATTTAGATTAGAACCAAAATATGATAAAAACATAAATACAGAACTAATTATTAATATTTTCTTTTTCATTTTATTATAACTTCCTTTTATTTAATTAATTATAACTGTTACCCACTGTAACGCCTTAATTTTATAACGTAATAATTAAAAAAACAATAAATATTTAGTATTTTATCCTTTTTTTCTGAAAAAATTAAAGTTTACGACTAAGTATTTGAATTTTTTGATGAATTTATTTTATTGTTGATAAATATTTTAGCTGAATAATATTGTGATTTGAAAAAAATAAACTATTAAAGAAAATGAATTAATTTTTTAAAATTTTTTTCCAGGATTTAAAATAAAATTAGGATCAAATAAATTTTTAATTTCTTTCATTTTTTTTAATTGAATTTCATCCAATTCATATTTTATAAAATCTTTTTTTAAAGTGCCAATTCCATGCTCTCCAGCAATAGTTCCACCAAGTTTTAAGGAAAGGTTAATAATATCAAAAAAAGCCTTTCTAACCTTATCAACCTCTTCATTTTTATTATGATCAAAAACAAAAAGGGGATGAAGATTACCATCACCTGCATGACCTATAGTAGGTATTTCTACGTTATATTTTTTTCCTATATCAATAATACCTTGTAGTAATTTTGCAAGATTTTGCCTAGGAACAGCAACATCTTCTGGTAGCATAGACTTACCAAGCTTCTCAAAAGAAGGCCAAACCTTTCTTCTAATTTCAAAGATTTTTTCCCCTTCTTTCGGATCATTTACATTTTTAGTATTGTATGCCCCATTTTTGATGCAAATTGATAGCATTTTTTTAATATCATCAAAAGAATTTGCTCCATTTGTTTGCATCATTATTACACACGAAGCATTAGTGTCTATAGACATCCTATACACCTTTTCAACTTGTATTAAAGAAAGTTTATCGATGATTTCCATTAAATTTGGATCAAAACCTTTATTAAAAATTTCTAGAATTGCATTACCCGCATTTGGTAAATCATTAAAATATGCAATACCTGTTGAAGAAATTGGAGGAGTTGGCAATAATTTTAAAATGATTTTGGTTATGATTCCCAAAGTTCCCTCTGAACCAATAAAAATACCTGTGAAATCATACCCAGAAGTATTTTTTATTGTTTTTCTTCCTGTATTTATAACTTCACCAGTGCCTAGAACAACTTCCAAACCCATTACATAATCTCTAGTAACACCATATTTCACACAACATAATCCACCAGCATTTGTAGCTACATTACCACCAATAGATGAAATATCGTATGAAGCAGGGTCTGGAGGATAAAACAAGTTTTTTTTGGCAGCCTCCTCCTTAATTGCAGAGTTAATCACTCCAGGCTCTACAATAGCCATCCTATTTGAAACATCTATGGATAATATTTTATTTAATCTATGCAATGATAATAATATGCAATTATCAATTGCATTAGAACCACCAGTTAAACCAGTTCCAGCCCCCCTAGGTACAATCGGGATTTTAAATTTATTAGCAATTTTAACGACACTTAAAATTTCTTGTTTTGACTTAGGCATTACCAATGCAATTGCATTGCCATAAGGTTCAATTATTGCCCTATCTTGAGAAAAATTTTTAAGTATTTCAGAATTAAATTCTATTGAATCTTTCGGAAGAATATCAATGAGTTCTTTTTTAGCTTCATTCACATTAAGAATTTATTATATAAAAGCAAACTAACCTTGTGATATACCAGGAGCAGGAAGAGATGTTTCACCCATTAAATATTTATCTATTGACCTTGCAGCTCCTCGACCCTCATTGATTGCCCAAACTACTAATGATTGACCTCTTCTACAATCTCCTGCAACAAATACTTTTTCAATATTAGTTGTAAATTCACCATGATTACCTATAAAAGTTTTCCAATTTCCCCTAGGATTTTGCATCTTAACATTTAACATATCTGCAATTTTTTGTTCAGGACCAGTAAAACCTGTTGCCAATAATACTATATCTACTGGCCATTCTTTAATTGAACCTTCAACTTCAGACCATGGAGGACCATTCGGCGTAGGCTTTGTCCAATCCAATTCAACTGTTTTTACATACTTAATATTTCCATCATTATCACCAACAAACTCTTTTGTCATTATATGATAATGTCTAGGGTCTGAACCTTTTTTTTCTTTATGTTCTTGATGAGAATAATCTAATTTGTAAACTCTTGGCCACTCTGGCCATGGATTATTTGAAGCCCTTTCAATTGGAGGTTTATCTAATAATTCAAAATTAATGACACTTTTACATCCATGTCGCAATGAAGTCCCGATACAATCAGCACCTGTATCGCCTCCGCCAATAACGATAACGTTTTTATCTTTAACTTGAATAAATGATTGATTTTTAAAATTTGAATCCAATAAGCTTTTAGTATTTTTTGTTAAAAAATCCATAGCAAAATATATTCCATTTAAATTTCTACCAGGATTATTTGAAGTTGGGTCAAATGGAATGGTTGAGCCAGTTGCCATTAATAACGCATCATTTTCATCCAATAAAATTGTTGGATCGATGTAATTCATTTTAGAACCATTTTCTTCCATTATATTATTGATATGATTATTAGAAAACTCTTCTTTTTCACCTATATGTGTACATGTAATAAATTCTATGCCCTCTTTTTTTAGAATATCTACCCTTCTTTCAACAACTTTTTTATCTAATTTCATGTTAGGAATACCATACATTAGAAGACCACCTATTCTATCTGCTCTTTCATAAACAGTCACTTTATGACCAACCTTATTTAATTGAGCTGCAGCTGCAAGACCTGATGGACCAGACCCAACAATAGCTATTTTTTTTCCTGTTCTTAAATTAGGAGGCTGGGGTTTTATCCATCCATTTTCAAAACCTTTATCAATAATTGCATTTTCAATATTTTTTATTGTAACGGGTGGGTCGGTAATTCCCAAAACACAAGAACCTTCACATGGAGCTGGGCAAGTTCTTCCAGTAAACTCTGGAAAATTATTTGTTTTATGCAACCTATCTAATGCTTCTTTCCACCTTCCTTGATAAACCAAATCATTCCATTCTGGAATCAAATTATCTATAGGACAACCAGAACTTGATTGACAAAAAGGTACACCACAATCCATACATCTTGCTGATTGCTCTTTTAAATGCTCAACTGGAGAATCAGTAAAAATTTCGTTAAAATCATTTATTCTTTTTTTTGGATCTCTATATGGAACAACTTTTCTATTATAATCCAAAAAACCTGTAGTCTTACCCATTAAAATTCCCTTTTTGCAAAATACTCATTTTAAATGTTATCAAGTTAAGTTTGTTTCCTTAATTTTAATTTTATTTAAAACTCTTTTATAATCAGTAGGCATGACTTTTATAAATTTATTAACCTCTAAATTCCAATTTTTTATAATATACTTACCAATATTCGAACCCGTTCTTTTAATATGTTCATTAATTAACATTTTTACATCTTTAATTTCTATATTATCAATCAAATCTTCAAGTTCTACCATTTCCAGATTGCAATTTTTCTTAAAGAGGTTTTTTTGATCCCATATATATGCAATTCCACCTGACATTCCAGCTGCAAAATTTCTTCCAGTCGGTCCTAAAACAATTACCCTGCCTCCTGTCATATATTCACACCCGTGATCACCAATACCTTCAACGACTGCAATTGCACCACTATTCCTAACACAAAAACGTTCTGCAGCTCTTCCACTTATAAATGCATTTCCACTAGTTGCTCCATATAGACAAACATTTCCAACAATTATATTTTCTTCAGCTTTAAAAGTTGATTGAATAGGAGGATAAATTGCTATAGTTCCTCCAGACAAACCTTTTCCAACATAATCATTAGAATCACCTTCTAAATTCAAATCAATACCTTTTGCAAGAAAAGCACCAAAACTTTGACCGGCAGAACCATTAAATTTAATATTAATTGTACCGTCAGGGAGCATTTTTGGACCATTTGATTTAACTACAATATGACTTAAAATAGTTCCAACAGTTCTATTAATATTTTTAATTGGTAACTTTATATGAACTTTTTTTCCATGATCAATTGCGTCTTGAGACAACTCTATTAATTTATTATCTAAAGCAGAGTCTAGACCATGATCTTGTTTTTGAGTACAATAAGTCCCCACTCGATCATGTGGTTTTTTAACTGGATTAAGAATTGAAGTAAGGTCAATTCCATCAGACTTCCAATGGTTAATAGCTTTTTCCATTATTAATCTATCTGATCTACCAATCATTTCATTAAAATTCTTATAACCTAAATCTGACATTAATTGACGAACTTCCTCAGCAACAAAAAATAAGTAATTAATAACATATTCAGGCTGTCCTGAAAATTTTTTTCTTAATTCTGGGTTTTGAGTTGCAATGCCAACAGGACAAGTGTTTAAATGACATTTTCTCATCATTATACAACCCATTGTAACTAATGGAGCAGTAGCAAAACCTATTTCTTCAGCTCCAAGCAAAGCAGCTATTACGACATCTCTTCCTGTTTTTATTCCACCATCAGTTTGTAATACAACCCTACTTCTCAAATCATTCAAAATTAAGGTTTGATGAGTTTCAGCGATTCCTAATTCCCATGGTAAGCCTGCATGTTTTATGCTTGTAAGAGGGGAAGCACCAGTTCCTCCAGATGCACCTGCAATAACTATATGATCAGCATGAGCTTTTGTAACTCCCGCAGCAATAGTTCCAACACCTACCTCTGAAACAAGTTTTACACTTATCCTAGCGGAAGGATTTGAATTCTTTAAATCATATATAAGTTGAGCTAAATCCTCGATTGAATAAATATCATGATGCGGGGGCGGACTTATCAAACCTACACCAGGAGTAGAATTTCTAATTTTTCCAATTATTCCATCTACTTTATGCCCTGGCAATTCACCACCCTCACCTGGCTTAGCACCCTGAGCAATCTTAATTTGGATTTCATCCGCATTAGATAAATACCAAATACTAACCCCAAACCTACCTGAAGCAACTTGTTTAATTGCAGATCTTTTAGAGTCACCATTTTTCATTAATTTAAATCTTTCTGGATCTTCACCACCCTCACCAGTATTACTTTTTCCTCCAATTCGATTCATAGCAATAGCTAAACTTTCATGCGCCTCTGATGAAATTGAACCAAAACTCATTGCACCCGTACAAAATCTTTTTACTATTTCGCTTGCCGGCTCTACTTCTTCAATTGGAATTGTTTCATTAAAAGAAAAGTCCATTAAACCTCGAAGAGTAGATTTTGCTTTCGAATGAGCATTAATATGCTTAGAAAACAATTCATATGATTTGATATTATTTTCGGATGATGCTTTTTGCAAATATGAAATTGATTCAGGATTCCAAGCATGAACTTCACCTTCTGCTCTCCAATGAAATTCTCCTGGATTGCTCAGATCAACAACAGCTCTTTCTTTTTTATTAGGATATCCCAATGAATGCCTTCTTAAACTTTCTTCAAAAATCACATCAAAACCAATCCCTTGAACTCTGCTAGCAGTTCCAACAAAAGCTAAGTTTATCACCTCGTCTTTTAAACCAATAGCTTCAAATACCTGAGCCCCTTTATATGATTGTAATGTGGAAATACCCATTTTAGCTAAAACTTTTAAAATTCCTTTAGCAACTCCTTTTTTGTATGCAGAAATAATAGAATCATCATCTGGGAAACTTTCTTTATTAGTCAACCCATCTAACCTTGATTTGCATAATGATTCAAAAGCAAGATAAGGATTAATTCCATCTGCTCCATACCCAATTAATAAACAATGATGATGAACCTCTCTAGCTTCACCAGTTTCAAGAATTATACCAATTTGAGTTCTTAAAGCTTTTTTTACCAAATGATGATGAACAGAACCAATTGCTAAAATTGAACTTATTGGCATTTTATTTTTATTAATTGCTCTATCAGATAAAACTATCAAACTAAAACCATCTTTTACAGCATTTTCTGACTCTAAAGAAATTCGTTTTATTGCATCCAACATACCAGAAGAACCTGTAGATTTCTCAAAAGTTATATCGATGGTTTTTGTTTTCCATGATTCATGATTCATATTCTTAACATTATGTAATTCTTGATTAGATAGAATAGGATGAGAAATTTTCAACCTATTACAATGTTTTTCAGTCGATTCAATTAAATTTCTTTCTGGACCAATATAGCATTCTAAAGACATAATGATTTCTTCTCTAATAGAATCAATAGCAGGATTAGTTACTTGAGCAAACATTTGCTTGAAATAATCATATAACATTCTTGGCTTATCACTTAAACAAGCCAAAGAAGAATCATTTCCCATAGAACCAATTGGATCCCTTTTTTCATGAATCAAAGGAATAAGCATAAATCTCATTGTTTCAGAAGTATAACCAAACACTTGCATTCTCTGAATTAAGTTGTCTTGATGTAAACTTTCAGAGTTAGGAATATCAGGTAAATCTTCAATATAAATTTTATTTTTTTTCAACCATTTACCATAGGGTCTATTAGTAGAAAACTCTTGCTTAATTTCTTCATCTGGAATCAATCTTCCTTGATTCATATCAACGAGAAGTATTTTACCAGGTTGTAATCTTCCTTTTGATTTTACTAATTTTGGATCAAGATTTATTGTTCCAACTTCACTTGCCATAATAATTCTATCATCATGTGTTAAATAATATCTACTTGGTCTTAAACCATTTCTGTCTAAAATAGCACCAATATAATCACCATCAGTAAATGCAATGGATGCTGGACCATCCCAAGGCTCCATCATACATGAATGATATTCATAAAAATCTCTTTTGAAATTATCCATATCCTTATGTTTTTGCCAAGCTTCAGGAATCATCATCAAAATAGATTCTTGGAGAGATCTACCTGTCATTAACAAGAACTCTAAAACATTATCAAAATTACCTGAGTCTGAACCATCAGGTTCAATAATTGGAAATAATTTATTTAATTCTTCTCCAAATAAATCACTGCTAAGAGTTCCCTCACGAGCTCTCATCCAATTAGTATTTCCTTTAACAGTATTTACTTCCCCGTTATGACTCATAAATCGAAATGGCTGAGCTCTATCCCAACTTGGAAAAGTATTTGTAGAAAATCTAGAATGAACCATAGCGATATGAGATGCAAAATCCTTATCATTTAAATCATCAAAATAAATTGATAACTGATCTGTAGTTAACATTCCTTTATAAATAATTACTTTTGTAGAAAGGCTACATATATAAAATAAATGACTTTGACTTAATGAATTCCTTGATCTTAAATAATGAGAGGAATATTTTCTTATTAGATATAACTCTCTTTCAAAATCACTATTTGAAAAATTATTTTTTGGTCCTATAAATATTTGCTTTATATCAGGCTCAGAGGCTTTTGCTGAGGGTCCAATATTAGCTTTAGAGGAACTTACAGGAACATTTCTCCATCCAATAATTTTATGACCTCTGTTTATAATAATTTTTTCTAAAAAATTAACACACTCTTCTTTTTCTTTTTTTATAGTTGGTAAAAATATTATTCCTGTTCCAAACATCCCATTTTTTGGAAGATTTGTATTTAATTCATTTGAAACTACTTTATTCAAAAATGAACTGGGTAACCCTGTTAAAATACCACTGCCATCACCAGTATTTTCCTCACAACCGCATGCTCCCCTATGATCCATATTTCTCAACATATCATATGCATCCAATACAATTTGCCTGGAAGGAATTCCATTTAAGTTTGCAACAAAACCTAATCCACAACTATCTTTTTCATTCGCAGGATCATAAAGGCCCTGTTTTTTAGGAAAATTATTTTTTTTGTTGGATACGTTCATCAAATTACCATTTTTTACACACAAGACTAGCTATCTTATTTAATCACCCACAAAAACATATAAACAAGAAACATATTTGCTTATAATTTACTGAATTATTAATAGAAAAAGATAGAGGGAATAAAAAAATATTAACAGTTAAATAGGTAAGTTTGTAGTCTCTTTGATTGTTGACATAACAATCATTGTCCTTGTTCTTCTAACCCCTGGCCAAGCTTGAATGTCCCTTAATAACAATTCAAGAGAAGATGTGTTTCGAGTTCTTATTTTTAGAATATGAGAACCCTCTCCAGTTATTGAATGACACTCTAAGACCTCACTATTTTTTTTTGATTTTTCAACAACATCATTATAGTCACTTGCTGATGACATATCTAATAAGATATATGCTGTTACATCATAACCAACTTTTTTTGCTCCAGCTATTGCTCTAAATTCTTTTAAAAACCCAAACTCAGTAAGTTTTCTGATTCTTTCAGCTACTGTTGGAATTGATAAATCAATTCTATCAGAAATTTCACTAGCTGTCATTCTTCCATTCTCTTGAAGAATATTTAATATTTCTTTATCTTTTTTATCCATTATCATATTATAATATACTTAAAATTATAAATATTAGTATTTATTTTTATTACTATTACTAAAATGGCAAATCAATATCATCTTCAGTATTGTTACTATTAGAAGTATTAGAAGCTTTATTAGAAAAAGTTTCTGTATTATTAGGTTCATTTACCGGCTCAGTAAATGTTTCATTTGAACGAGAATTTTGTTTTGGCCCTATCATTGTAAACATATCTCCAATTACTTTGGTTGAGCTTCTTTTTATACCATCTTTTTCCCAAGAATCAGTCTGCAATCTTCCTTCAATATAAATCAAAGAACCTTTATCTAAATAATTTTGTGCAATTTCAGCTGACCTTCCAAAAACAACACATCTGTGCCATTCAGTTCTATCTTCATTAATACCTTCAGAATTTCTTCTACTTTCCGTTGTTGCTATACTAAAATTTGCAACATTAGTTCCACTAGGAGTTTGAGCAAATTCTGGCTTAGATCCTAAATATCCAACTAAAATAACTCTATTAATACTACCTTTTTGCATTTTTAGATTTTCCTTTTTTTAAGTTAAAGACTTTACAAACTTTATTAAATCATCAACTAAGCCATTAATTCTAGTCATTATATTATCATTTAACTTAGAATCAGTAATAAAATCAGTACCTGTAACATAAACAAATCTTGGAATAATAACACACCTATGATCTAACATTAATGAATTAGCTAAGGACATAACTGACATATAACTCTTTTCACCGCCTGCTATACAAACAAATGCTAAAAATTTTTCCTTCCAAGCATTTCCTGTCATTTCAATTAAATTTTTCAAAGCTGAATTAATATTATAATTATATATAGGTGTAAATATAATAATCCCATCACTTTTATTTATTTTATGATTTAAATCTAAAACAATTTTATTATTTAAATGATTACTTCCATTACATAGTGGAAGATCAAATTCACTTAATAGAATTAGTTCACTATTAAACTTGGAATCATTTTTCTCATTTATTTTTTTTATTAACAAATCTGTTATAAATGAAGATTTACTATCTTTATTCATATTAGAATTAATTACTAAATATTTATTTTTTTTCAATTTTTTTTACTCTTTCATAAACAGGAGGATGACTATATTCTAAAAATACAGTAAACGGGTGAGGAGTCAAATGTGATAAATTACTTGAAGCTAAACCTTTTAACATAGAAATTAACGCTTTTGGATTTTTAGTAGTTTCTAAAGCATATTGATCTGCTTCGAATTCGTTCTTTCTACTTATTGCTATTGAAATTAATGATATTACCATGTTTAAAGGAGCAAATAACAATCCAAAAAAAACTAACCCTCCATAAATTGAAGGCTCAGAAACCCCAAATACATTAAACAAACCAACTCTATTAATTATGATATTAAACAAAAATAACATTAATCCAGTTTGAATTACACTAACAATCATACCAAATAATATATGTTTTTTTTTATAATGACCTACCTCATGAGCAACAACTGAAACTATCTCATCCGTATTATGATTTTTAACCAAAGTATCAAATAATGCAATTCTTTTACTCTTACCAAAACCAGTAAAATATGCATTTGAATGATTTGACCTTTTACTTCCATCCATTATATCTATTTTTGATATTGGAAAATTATTTTTTTTTGAGTACTTAGCAATAGCAGTTTTTAATTCACCATCACCTAGAGGGGTAAATTTATTAAACATAGGAGCTATAAAATGAATAAAAATTGGCTGAATTAAAATAGAAAAAAAAGTTAAAAAAATCCATACAATCAACCAACCAAATTCATCAAAATAATTAAAAAAAGATAATATTAAAAACATTGTAATTCCACCAATAAAAAAAATTAGGAAATAACTCTTTAATTTATCCTTAATAAAAATTGAAATTGTCATTTTATTAAATCCAAATTTTTCTTCAATTACAAAATTCTTAAATAGGGAAAATGGGAGATTAATTAAATCATTTATTACAAATATTATAAGAAAAAAAACCAATCCTGCATAAACAGGATTTGTTGTCTTGGATCTTACAAATTCATCTAAAATTCCAAAAAACCCAAAATGAATAACCACCATTATTAATAAAAAACTAAATGAAGATGAAAATAAACTAAATTGGGAGTTGCTTTTTAAATATTTTTGTGATTTTGCATATTTATCTTCATCGTAAACCCCCTCAAATCCTTTTGGAAGAGTCTCAGAAATACTATTCATATTTAAAATAGTGCTTGTTGATGAAATTAAATATTCAAAAACAATCGCTGTAATAATTATAATATAAAAAATAGGTTCCATGATTTTATTTTTTATACATTTCAACTGGAAGACATGTACATATTAAATTTCTATCACCAAGTGCATTATCTACTCTACTACAACTTGGCCAAAATTTATTTTCATTAGAATTTTTCAAAGGAAAAGCAGCTTGTTTTCTCGAATAAGAATAATTCCAATTATCCTCTAATAATTTTAAGGCTGTATGAGGTGCATTTTTTAACAAATTATTATTTTTATCACATATTCCATCTTCAATTTCCTTGATTTCTTTTCTAATACTAATCATTGATTCGGCAAACCTATTTAGCTCATTTATATCCTCACTCTCTGTTGGTTCTATCATCATAGTTCCTACGACTGGCCAACTCATAGTAGGGGCATGGAAACCATAATCAATTAATCTTTTTGCAATATCTTCCTCAGAGATATCAGCACTTTTTCTAAATGGTCTTAAATCAATAATAAATTCATGAGCTATAAGACCATTTTTAGCAGTGTATAAAATTTTATAATGATTAGATAATTTTTTTGCAAGGTAATTAGCATTTAAAATAGCAATTTTAGTAGCTTTTGATAAGCCACTTCCACCCAACATAGAAATATATGACCATGGGATTGTCAAAATAGATGCACTACTATAATCAGATGAAGAAATAGGTCCAATTTTATTATTATTGTTATCTTCAAAGAGATTTTTAGGTAAGAAAGGACTTAACTTTTTTGACACACAAATTGGCCCCATCCCCGGCCCTCCTCCTCCATGAGGAATAGCAAAAGTCTTGTGTAAATTCAAATGACATACATCAACTCCGATTTCACCTGGCTTGCTGAGGCCTACCATTGCATTCATATTTGCTCCATCCAAATAAACAAATCCACCATTTTCATGAATAATTTTGCAAATTTCAATCATATCATTTTCAAAAACACCATGAGTAGATGGATAAGTTATCATCAATGCAGCCAAATCATTATTGGCCTTCTTTACTTTTTCAATTAAATCATTTTTATCAATATTTCCATGATTATCACAATTAATGACCCAAACTTCCATTCCTGCTAAAATCGCACTTGCGGGGTTGGTTCCATGTGCTGAAGAAGGAATTAAACATATTTTTCTATTTTGTTGACTATTTTTTTTGTGATAAGCTCTTATAACTAATAAACCTGCATATTCTCCTTGGGCACCAGAATTAGGTTGAAATGATATATCATTAAAACCTGTAATATCAGTTAACCATTTCTTTAAATCATCAATCATTAACTTATAACCTTTAGAATGTTTTTTATCTACAAAAGGATGTAAATTCGAAAAACCTGGATTTCTTAAAGAATGTAGTTGAGAAGATGCATTTAATTTCATTGTACAAGAACCCAATGGAATCATTCCATTGGCTAATGAAAAATCTTTTTTATCTAATTTCCTTATATATCTCATTAATTTTGTTTCTGAGTGAAAAAAATTAAAGACGTCATTTTGCATAAATCTTGATTTTCTTTTATGTCCATTAAAATTATTTTTTTCCAAAACCACATCTTTAACTTGAACTCCAAAACATTTTAAAAGATTAATAATATCATTTTCATCCTTTGTTTCATCTAAAGAAACACTAACTGAATTATCATTAAATTCTCTAATAAAGATATTTTTTTCTTTAGCAATTAATTTCCAATCATTTTGTGGAAAAAAACGTATTGTATCAAAAAAAGTTGAAGTCAAAACTTCAATGCCTGATTTTTTTAATATTTTATGAACAAATTTTGTTTTTGACGCTATTGTCTCAGCTATTGATTTTAAACCTTCAGGACCATGATAAACCCCATACATGCTTACCATTATGGCTAATAAAACTTGCGAAGTGCATATATTTGAAGTAGCTTTATCTCTTCTAATATGCTGCTCTCTTGTTTGAAGTGCCATTCTAAATGCATTATTTCCGTCTTTATCTTTAGTTATACCAATAATTCTTCCAGGAATTAATCTTTTAAATTCATTCGAAGTTGAAAAAAAGGCTGCATGTGGACCTCCATATCCAAGTGGCACACCAAACCTTTGTGAATTTCCTATTACAACGTCAGCATTAAATTCACCTGGGGGCTTAATTAATGTCAATGCCATTAAATCTGAGGCAACACAAACAAAAGTGTTGTTTTTATGAGCTTCATTGATAAAATCAGAATAATTGATGATTTCACCTGATGAATTTGGATATTGAATAATAGCACCAAAAACTTCATTATTAAATTTAAATTTTGAGTAATGTTCAACATTAATTTTAATACTCAAAGCTTCAGCACGAGTTTTAATTATCTCAATGGTTTGTGGATGACATTCAGAATCTACCAAGAAAATTGAGCCATTTTTACTTTTTCTGAAAAACATATTCATTGCTTCAGCTGCAGCGGTTCCCTCATCAAGCAATGATGCATTAGATATAGGCAATCCAGTAAGATCGCTAACCATAGTTTGAAAATTTAACAAGGCTTCTAATCTACCTTGGGAGATTTCTGATTGATATGGCGTATATGCTGTATACCAAGATGGATTTTCTAAAATATTCCTCAAAATTACCTGAGGAATAATACAAGGATAATAACCTTGACCAATATAACATTTACCAGTTGTATTTAACTTGGCATATTCATCTAATTTCTCGATGACTTTAGATTCTGATAAATTCTTTGGATAGATTAATTTTTTTCTTTGTTTAATTGAATTAGGAATTACTTCATTTATAAAATCATCAAGATTATTAAACCCCAAAAAGTTTAGAATTTTTTTTTCATCATTTGACAATAGACCAATATGTCTTTTTTGAAAATTATCAGTAAAACTATTTTTTTTCATATGCTAAAAATGATGTTTCAATAATTTCACATGCTCTCAAAATTGATTTTTCGTTAATTATAAGAGGAGGAGCAAACCTTATAATATTACCATGAGTTGGTTTAGCCAAAAGTCCATTATTTTTTAATTCAATACAAATATTCCAAGCGGTACGACTATTTGGAGAATCATTAATTTCGATAGCATTTAATAAACCTTTACCTCTTACTTCCTTGATTAAATTTGTTCTTTCCATAGTTTGAGCAACTTTACTTCTAAAAATTTTTCCTAAATTATAAGAGTTTTCAACCATTTTTTCTTCTATGATTACTGATAATGCAGTTTGAGCAACTTTACATGCTAATGGATTTCCTCCATAAGTTGAACCATGTTGACCAGGCTTAATTGTCAACATTATTTCATCGGAGCTTAATACTGCAGAAACTGGTAACATTCCTCCAGAAAGTGCCTTACCTAAAACTAAAATATCTGGTTTTACATTCTCATAATCACAACACAACATTTTACCAGTTCTTCCTAATCCAGTTTGTATTTCATCTGCAATAAAAAGTACATTGTTTTCCTTACATAAATTATAAGCTTGTTTTAGATAACCTTCATCTGGAACAATAACACCAGCTTCTCCTTGAATAGGCTCAAGCATTAATCCTGCAACATTTTCATCTTGCAGAGCAATCCTTAAAGACTCTAAATTATTATATGGAATAATTTCAAAACCAGGTATAAACGGACCATAATCCTCATAACAATCAGGGTCAGATGAAGATGAACATGCAGCTAATGTTCTTCCCCAAAAGTTTCCTTCAACAAATAAAATTTTTGCTTTATTCTTTTTAACACCCTTTACCTTATAAGCCCATTTCCTGCATAACTTAATTGCAGTTTCACCCCCCTCAACGCCTGTGTTCATTGGTAATACTTTATCATAACCAAATAATTGCGTTATAAATTCTTCATATGTTCCTAAAACATCATTGTAGAATGCTCTGGAAGTTAATTGCAATTGTTTAGCTTGATCAATTAATACTGAAATTATTTTAGGATGACTGTGACCTTGATTAACAGCTGAATAAGCAGATAAAAAATCTAAATATTCATTATCTTCAACATCCCATACTTTTATCCCATCTCCTTTTTTTAACACAACAGGTAATGGTTTATAATTATGAGCTCCATATTTATGCTCTAAATTAATTGCATCAGTTGTAGAAATTTTATTTTCCTTCAATTGGAAATCCATACTTTTGAACTTAGTTTTATTGTAAATATAATTAACTTAAATTTATACATTATATACACCATTAAATTAAGAGAATTTGTATTAATAATAAAATTCAAATATTAAAAAATTTATTTAAATGAAATATACCCAAGAAGTTTCAATAAAAAAGTCAACATTAAATCAAATTAAAAAAAACTTTCAAGAACCAGCTTTTATAAAATTTTTAATAATTGGACAGCCAGTTAAAATATTAAAATGGGAAGGCATTAAAAATAATATGGAAGCACAATTTAAAATCTGGTTATTTAAATGGCATACGATGTCAGTCTATCACTCTGATTTTGAATCTTCAAATAATAGTTTTGAATTTAAAGACCATGGTAAAATTTTACCTTTTGGGTTAATTAGCTGGCTACACATTCATCGCATATATAAAAAAAATGAACTTATTATTATTAAAGATGAATTGAATTTTAAACACAAAAACAATTTTTTAGGAATTTTCATTTACCCTATAATGGTTTTCCCTATTGCAATAAGAAAAATTCTCTACCCTGTATATTTTAAATTTTTAAAAAAATAACTATATTCCATATAAAGGATAAAAATGATTGCAGTTGTTTCCCCAGCCAAAACTCTAGATTTTGATTCACCTTCACAATCAAATAGTTACTCACAATGTGACTTTCTTAATGAATCATCTAAACTAGTTAACGAAACAAAAAAACTTGAAAAAGAAGATTTAAAAAGATTAATGAATATAAGTGATAAGTTAGCAAGCTTAAATTCAGACCGTTTTCAAAACTGGTCTATACCTTTCAATATTAAAAATTCAAAACAAGCAATTTTTGCTTTTCAAGGTGATACATACACTGGGTTAAATGCAAATTCATTTGACTCAAACGATCTTTCATATGCTCAAAATCACTTTAGAATATTATCAGGTTTATATGGTTTGTTAAAACCATTAGATTTAATTCAACCATATCGATTAGAGATGGGAATTAAATTAAAAATTGAAACCAATAAAAATCTTTATGAATTTTGGAGTAATAAAATTAGCCTGAAATTAAATGAAGAATTAAAAAAACATAAAAATAAAACAATAATTAATTGTGCTTCAAATGAATATTTTAAATCTGTTGATTTAAAAACTTTAAATGGAAAAGTTATAACACCGATATTCAAGGACATTAAAAATGGTGTTCCTAAATTAATCTCGTTTTATGCAAAAAAAGCTCGAGGAATGATGTCAAGATACATTATTCAAAACAAAATAGAAAAAACTAGTGATTTGCTTGATTTTAATACTAGTGGTTATTTATATAGCAGAAAAGACTCATCGGAAATTAACCCAGTTTTTATTAGAAAAGAAAAATCTAATTAATTAATCTATCTGCAATTCTTTTTCCACTTAACATTGCTCCCTCAATTGAACTATGCGTTGTATGATCGCCAGAAAAAAAATAATCCCTACTTGGTTTAATATTTCTCTCGTAATACCCTTTTGATTGATGTGGAAGAGCTTTATCAATTTGATATTTTTTTAAAAAATGAATCTTATTTAAGTTGATTCTATAAATTTTAGAAATTTTATTTTGAATAATTTTAATTAAGTTTTCTGTTTTTAAAAAATTTCCAATTAAAGATATAGACAAAAGCGAAACATCATTTGGCGCATAGCTTGGTGATATATTATTTATAAATACAACATTGTTAATTAAATCATCTTCAGGAAAAAGATGTATGTATTTATCGTTAGAAATTTTTTCATCACAAACAAAGTAAAAACATTTCACACTATTATATTTTATCATTCTAGGATTAACATCATTTATATCTCCAGCTAAAACAAGTTTTTTAAATTCTATAAAAGTTCCATCATTAATAATTGCTTTATTATTATCTAATGAAACAACCTTAGTATTTAATATAACTTTTTCCTCACTAATATTATTATATAATTGATTTGGAATTTCTTGCATTCCTTTCTTTGGAATAACAACACTTCCTTTAGAAAATTTAGAAAAAACAAATTTAAAAAAACTAGATGAAGTTGTTAATTCATTCTCTAAGAAAACTCCACCAAAAAAAGGAACAAAGAAATCATTTATGAATTTTAATGAAAAACCAAATTTTTTAAGATATTCTTTTGTAGACATATCTTTATCATTTAAAAAATCATCATTATCAAATTTTGATAAAAGGTTTTTTAAATAAAGAATTTTTAATTTATCACTGAATGATGCTAATGGAGAAAATAATGTTTTATGAAGTTCTTGAGGATTTTTTAAAGGATCTGAAATGTGGTAAAAATTTGAATTTTTATAAATTTTGGCTCCTGGTTTAAAAAAACAAAAGTTTAAATTTGAATAATTTAAAAATTTCTTCCCCAATGAGTAATCAGTTAAATAAACTTGAAAGCCTTTATCAAGAATAAATCCATCCAAATAATCACTTTGAACTCGACCACCAACTTTATTATTTTTATCAATTATTAAAAAATCTTTCTTTTCTTTTTCTAAAATATTACCACATGTTAAACCAGATATTCCACTCCCAATGATTAAAGTTTCTGTGAATTTGTGATTAATTGAAATAGTTATTACCTAGAATTAAAAAATAAAAAATCTAAAACCCAAGGACAGTTGAAAATCTTGAAATAGAGATTCTGGAGAATATTGATTAATCCAAACAGCATCAGTTTCATTGCTTGAATCATCATCATTCTCATCTAAAAAAGTCCAATTACTATTGTTAAACTCTGTAATTGGAAGGGATAAATTAAAAATAAAATCAAATTTTGGATTTATCATAAATGACAAACTGCTTTCTAATAATAATCCCGATAAAACACTGCTCACTTCATTATCATAATCATCTTTTGTTGAGGTAAAATAAAATGGTAAAGTTAAACCAGTTGTTAATAATCCAAATGGTACATTTAAAAGATTATAATCAAGATGTATTCCTAAACCAACAAATCCAGTAGACTTATATGAAACTTCTTGATCATATGTCAAAAATTTTGTTTTTAAGGAGCCACCTTGAAATGAAATTTTTCCATCTAATTTACCAAAAGGATTGCTTGAAATTTTAAGATTAATTAGAGCCTCTGGAGATGTTTCAGAAAATCCAAAACTAAAACTTCCAACATAAGTTCTTTTTGGATTTTCCAAAGCAATCATCCCAGGCTTAATTTTACTCCATTTTCTTAAAACTCTACTAGTATTTGCATCATCACTAACTCTTTCTACCCTTGCATATCCAATATTTTCACCAGGAATAGTAATAACTCTTCCTCGAATTTCTCTTGATTTTTCAGGTGTTTGAATCATAAAAATTGATCCTTTCTTTACACCAATATTCGAGCCCAACAACATAGTCAAATTATTTCCATTGACATCAAGGACTTCGCTGGTTAAAGAATAAAAAGATCTCAATTTAAATTGAATATCTTGAGAAATAATTGATAATGCCTGAGATAAAGAATATGATAAATTACCTCCAGTATAATTTGAATTCGAGGTGTAAGAATCTATTGTTTGACCAGTTTTTAAGTTTATTATATCATATTGAACCCTAATTGTAGTATGGATATTATTAGGGTAGAGTTCATTTTTTTTGTTTTTATCATTTTCAATTACCGCTTTTATTATATCTCTGGCAATAATTGAAACCACTCCAGATTTTCTAATTTTTTCTCTATCTTTTTTTTCTTCTTCTATTTCTTCTTTAGGTTTAACTCCTTTTTGGCCAAAAGCTATTACATTTATAAGAATTCCTTCATCTGCACCAGCAATATTACCAATTTCTACTATATCATCATCAATAATCACTCCTGTGAGTCCCAATGATTGCTCTTCAAGTATTTTTGATAGATTGTTTCTATCTATAATTTCAAATCTTTTAAGTTTTGCTGCCTGTCCTGAAAAAATTCGTGTTATTTGATAAGAAATTTCATCATTTTTATTCTGGGGTAAAATTAATATTTTTTTCTTATCTATAGTTACTTGCTGGGAAAAGACTAAAGAAAAAAAAACTAATATAATAAAATATTTTACATTCATAAAAATTCAAATTAAATATGATTTAATTTAAACCTCTTCTATTTAATAAATGTTTAATATCAGGCTTTTGACCTCTAAAATCCATAAAAAGATTCATGGCATCTTTACTACCGCCTTTTGATAATAAAGTTTCTCGAAAATGATCACCATTTTCCATCTTTAATCCACCATTTTCTTTAAACCATTCAACTGTATCAGCATCTAAAACTTCACTCCATATATACGAATAATATCCAGCGGAATAACCACCCATAATATGGGAAAAATAAGTAGTTCTATATCTAGGTGGAATTGTGTTTAATTTAATTCCTGCGCTCATTAAAGCATTAGATTCAAATGTAAGAAAATCATTTAAATTAGGTGTTTCATCAATACTAATTTGATGCCATGCCTGATCTAACAAAGACGCTGCTAAATATTCTACTGTTTTAAATCCTTGATTAAATTTCCTTGCATCTAAAACCTTTTGCAGTAAATCATTTGGCATGGGTTCATTTGTTTTGAAATGTATTGCGTAATTTTCCAATACTTCAGGCCAAGTTGCCCACATTTCATAAACCTGTGAAGGAAATTCTACAAAATCTCTTGGAACTGATGTCCCTGAAAAAGATGGATAATTTACGTCCGATAAAATTCCATGTATTGCATGACCAAATTCGTGAAAAGCAGTAATTACTTCATCAAATGTCATTAAAGTAGGATCATTTTTATCAGCAGGTTTATTTATATTTAGATGATTTGCAATAATAGGTTTTTGATTAAGTAATTTTGATTGTGGAACATAAGCATTCATCCAAGCACCTCCACGTTTTGAAGATCGTGAATAAGGATCAAGTATAAAAATTGATATTAGTGATTCATCTTTATCAAAAACTTCAAATGTTCTTACTTCTGGATGATAAATTGGTAAAGTAGTAATTTCTTTAAATTTTAATCCAAAAAGTTTTTCAGCTGAAAAAAATACTCCTTTAAAAAAAACATTGTTTAGCTCAAAAAACGGTTTCATCTCTGACTCATCAAACTGATATTGTTGTTGCATTAATTTTTCACTATAAAAATCCCAGTCCCATGATTCTAATTTAAAATTATTATCTTCAGAATTAATTATTTTTTGCAACTCAATTGCTTCTTTATTTGCGTTCCTTACAGACGGTGGAGTTAAACTGGCTAATCTTTCATTTACAGCTTCGACAGTTTTGGCAGTTTGTTCATCTAATGAGTATTCAGCATAATTGTTAAAACCCAATAGATTTGCTTTTTGTGTCCTTAATTTTATAAGATTTAAAAAGCTTTCTTTATTGTCAAATTCACCCCCACTACTACCTCGAGATAAAGAAGTTTTATGGATTTTTTCTCTCAGTTTTCTATTTTTTAAATTTGCCAATATTGGCTGACCACTTGTATTTTGTAAAGTAATAACAAATTTATCATCCAATCCTCTTTTTATAGCTTCTTGTGATAACACTTCAATCATTGACTCAGATAATCCATCTAACTCATTACGATTATCGACGACTATTGCTAATTCGTTCACTTCTTTTAGAACATTTTGAGTTAAAGTTGTGGTGTTCTGTGCAATAGACTCATTTATTTGCTTTAATTTTTCTTTATCATCTACAGAAAGTTTAGCCCCTGATCTTATAAATGATTTATAAGTTTCTTCTAATAGCCTCAATGATTCACTATCTAAAGTTAGATTTTCTTTATTTTTGAAAATATTCTCCACCCGATTAAATAATTTTTCATTTAACAATATTTCATCATTATGAGCAGATAACTGGGGAGCTATTGCTGTTCTTATGGATTCTAAACTGTCATTTGTATTTGCCCATGACATTGAATAAAAAACATAAGAAACTCGATTTAATAATTCTCCAGATTTCTCCAATTTTATAATAGTATTTTCAAAATTTGGTTTCTCTTGTTGTTTAATTATCTCATTAATTTGATTTATGTGTTCTTTCATACCCTTTTCAAATGCGGGTAAATAATGAGAATTTTTTATTTTGTCAAAATGTGGATAACCATAAACTAAAGTGCTTTTATTAAAAAAAGGGTTTGTTATATTCACTTCTATTTCCTTTTCTTGAGAAATGTCTTCAGAAATATTTGAAGAATTTGAACATCCAGAAAAAAATGTGGTTAAAAAAATTAATGTTATTTTATAAAAATTTTTTACTAGCATTGAGATTCTCCAATTGAAAACATTTATTTGTTAATTTTATTTAAAATCTTTCGATTAATTTACTTTTTATTTCATCAAAGTTTCCAGCAAAAGAAATTCTTTCTTTCTTTTGTAGTAATTGATAATCATACATTGGATCATAATATAGCTTTAGCAAGGATCCAATCCATTCATTATGATTATTCATATTATTTTGAGAAAAAGATTTTAAAATCATATTTGAAATTTTTTGAAAATTTACTCCTCCTAATTTTTTTTTAATATTATATAAAGAGTTGATAATTGAGTTTTTTAAAAGTTCTTTTGTAACATTTGATTGAATCTTTTCATCAACATATTCTTTTCTTATATTTAAAACTCTATCTTCAAAAGTTGTTTCAAGAATATAAACTTGGGACTTTTTCATTTTTTGATACCATTTTTCAGGAATTGTTCTCTTACCTATTGACCTAGATTCATCCTCAAGTATTAAAAATTTATTTAATTTTTTTTGTAAAAACTCAACTGCTAATTTATTTTCAAAATTAATCGTTGAAGGCTGTAAAGTAGTATTTGAACCAAATGCAGAACCTTTATGATTAGCTATATTTTCTAAATCAATACTATTTGATATTTTTTTAATTAGTTTGGTTTTTCCTGATCCCGTCCTACCTCCAATAATAATCCAATTTTGATCTATTTCTTCAATTCTATCCAAAATTTTGATACAATGATTTCTTAATTTTTTATAACCACCCAAAACTAATGGGACTTCTTTTCCATTTTCCCTTAGCCACTCTTGTGCAATATGAGATCTCAAACCTCCTCTCATACACAAAAGATTGGTTTTAGGAAATTTGTTTAAATGATTTAACCATAAATTTACTCTTTTTTTTTTTTCCGAATTATTAACTAATTTTTTTCCCAAATCTAAAGCAGAGTTTTTTCCAAAATTATTAAATTCTATTCCAACTTTCTCTCTTTCATCATCATTCAAAATAGGAATATTAATAGCATTAGGAAATGACCCTTTTTCAAACTCTGATTGAGATCTAAGGTCAATTAAAGAATAATTTGATTTTAATATTTGATAATAATTATTAACTATCATTTGAAAAATTAAATATAAATAATGTAAAATTAGTATATGTTATAATATAAATAATGAAAATAACAGATAAAATATTAAAAGAAATTCGTCTAGAGTATGGAAACAAAAAACTTGAAAGAAAAGACTTAGAAAAAGAACCCATATTAATTTTTCAAGATTGGTTCAATGATGCACTATTATCAAAAGTAAAAGAACCAAATGCAATGGCACTTGCAACATCAAAAAATGATTTTCCTAAAGTCAGATATGTGCTTTTTAAAGGCATAATAAATGATTCAATAACTTTTTTTTCAAACTATGATAGTAAAAAAGGGAATGAAATCAAAAATAATAATTTGGTTTCTGTAGTTTTTTATTGGAGGGAAATTC
>CEOK01007139.1_pt1 | contig 24131 bp, 29 predicted proteins | sample 427001 | NCBI WGS metagenome assembly CEOK01 (sample SAMEA2591108, study PRJEB7988) | marine metagenome | isolation source: saline water (ENVO:00002010), including | reverse complement strand
TTTATTCTTTTAGTTTTTAACTGCTTACTCTTTAAAAAATACTCATTTTTAGTTTTATTTGGCATTATTAATCCTATAGCTAAATCATTTAATATATAAAATATATCACTATGTTTAATATTATATAACATACTAACTATGTATTTTACTTCATCTTTATTTAAAAAAAATCCACTACCTCCTAAGAATGTTCGTCCGGGCCATTGTTTTAATAAAGATAAAACTTCTGAACTTCTTTTATACATATGTAAATGAGTCTTAACTTCTTGATAAAATATATGATGTCCACTATAATTAATATTGTATTTTTGAATATACTCATCTAATCTCTCTATGTGTGGAATTGATGAAAGATTACAATTCCAAAAAACATCATATTTATTGCATAATAACTGAAATGCATATAGTTGCTTACTTAAAATTCCAGGAACTATACTAATAATCTTCTCTCTTTCTAAAGATTGTTGAAATAATATATTATGTTTTAAATATTGCTCATATATATTCCATCCTTTTACTTCTTTCTCTAAATTATATAATAAAAAACAATCAATATGTTCTATATGTTTTAACTTTTGAATAATAGGTACCCAAAATAATTCAACATACTGATCATACATCCCATAACGTCCATATTTGGTCACTTGATTAATATCTTTATTGCGTGAAGCAATAACTAATATACATATTTTTTTCATAATAAAATTGAATAATATATTATATATATATGAATATATTATTTTTAATGAATGAATTAATAACACATATTATTATGGGTTCTATTTATACTGGAACACTTTATTATTTCTTTATATATAATAATTTATCAAGTAGAGATACTAAATCAAATGAAGATACAGAATCAAATCAAGATACGGAATCAAATCAAGATAATGTCTGTGCTGTATGTTTAATGGATTTTACAAAAAATAAAACAAAAGTAATACCTAAATGCAAGCATGTATTACATATAGAATGTTATACAAAATTAGTACAATCGAGATGTACTACACATAATAAATGTCCTACTTGTAGAGATATATTTATAAAAGAAGAACCAACAATAAATAGAATTAATTTACCTGGACATTATCCAAGTCCTCAGCCAACTCCACATTCAACTCCGCATCCAACTCCACATCCAACTCCACATCCAACTCCGCATCCAACTCCGCATCCAAGACTAAATCAAATAATCTTACGCCCTAGACGAAATCATCGTCCAGGAACAATTTATCCTAATCCAGAAGAAAATAATAGTGAACTACAGCTCTCTCAAAGATTATATACAGAAAATATTACTCCAACCACTTTTCGTCAATGGAATAGATATACTCAGATACAAAAAAATCATATTATTAATACATTATTTAATAATAATACAAATCTGGAACGTTTATTACAAATAAAATATCAAAATCTAAATGCAACAATTATAGCATCTCCATATCGTATGCGAAGATGGAATTTACATACACGACGTGAACGAGAAATCATGATAGAACAGATATTTTCCGTTTAAATTCTTGCAATATATCTTGCAAGATAAAAAATTGTGCAGAAATAGAATAATCATTATCTCTAGTTAAAAAATTTAACTCATAGTATGAGCGTTTTGTCCAATTAAGATCTAGAATGCATTTTCTACTTCCTAAAACCAATAGTCCAGACTTCCGCACCCACCATCGCCCATTATCATATCTTAAATTAATTTCTTGTATAACTGCATCAAATAATTTATGATATGTTAAATCATAACTCCAAATCTCTCTCCATAATTCTCTACATAAATACATCCTATCATATATTATCTGTATTTATTTAGATATTAATTTACAATCAACATACCGTAATTGTTCTAATCCATTTATATAACTTACAGAATTTTCAGATAATAATTCACAAATATTTTTTGTTAACAATTGTTTATCATTTTTTTTAAGTAGAGTATTCGTAGACAACAATATAGGGCATCCACTATATGAACCTGAGCCAGCTTTACACCACGAGCCTTCACCTCGCAATCCAGTATAACGATTAAATACTGTGAGTACTAATCGTTTACTACCATTTGCTCCCATAAAATCTCTTTCATTTCCATCCCATGAAATCCATTTCTTACCAAAACATTTGTATGCAATAACAATATATGGTCGTCTATAACAGTCTACACCAACCATAATAGGAGCTGTTAAATCTGTAGAACGTATTCCATCAATATATTCACTTCCACCAATAAATTTTCGTTGAAAAGGTAAAATTGGAAGTTGTGTAATTAATCGCATAGGAAAGCCACTATCTTGAAAAAAATAATAATATTTCCACTTGTTAATATTTATAAAATACTGACGTAGTAGTTTTCTCTCAGCCAAAATGCGCTGTTCTATAATATTTTTACCAGGAAACTCTTTTGCAACAGATAGCCATTTACCTAAATCGCCATGTGATAAATAAGAATAAATAGTACAAAAATTATATATTGATAACATATATAAAATATAATATATGTTATTAAATTAATTATAAATGATTTTAATATATATCAATAATGTTACCATGTTAGAAGCTACTATATTAGAAGATACTGTATTTGAAAATTTTAATTATCTACCCCCCCCATCTCCAGAAGAAAGAATACTAGAAGTATTAAAACAATTTAAACCATCAAAATACCAATATTTGTCGGAAAAAGAAATACGAAATATAATTGTAATGATAGTATATAATACTAGAGTAGGTAGTCTAAGTCACTATGAACACTATATTAAAGATAGAATAATAAAAGAATCACTTCATACATTAGATTATTATAATTTTAAACACAAACTTCGATATAAACACGCAGAATTGCAGATGGCTAAATTTGCAAAAATTTGGTTAGAAAGATATTATAGTTATGGTGGTCAAGGTTATTTAAAATTACAAAAGCGATGGAATAGAGAAATTATTTCAAAATAAACTCAACAACCTTATTAAATGATAAATATCCTTTCATAACAGGAAAATGCCATAAAGCAGTATCTTTGTATATTTCTAAATTAAGATTTTTATTTTCTAATTTAAGTTCATTATAAAGTTTAGTACCTAATTCATAAAATTCATCTTTTTCTCCTACAACTTTATACATAAAAGTAGAAGTATTTAACTTATTAATTGAAGATGTAATACCTTGATGCGTATATGGCATATAACCATTTAATAATATTACTTTATCAAAATATAATTTAGAATTATTTTCTTGTAAATAAGCTAAATATGATAAAATCATAGCTACACCTTGTGAAAATCCTAATATAGCATAAAAAGGTCCTTCTTGACTAACTATATTATCTAAATAGAGATGACTTTTTATAGCCCAGTCTGACTCTGTAGTTGGTTCCCCCTTACCTCCTGGAGGATCTCTAATCCAAACATTTTTATCTTCGGGTGTTTTAGCGAATACAAATTCAAATTCAGGAAGAGCATTCATTAAGTCTAATAATTGATATCTAAATGAAGAAACAGATTGTCCTCCCCCATGAAGACATAAAATTTTAGGTTTACTACCTACAGATATTGGTTCTATTATTGTAATAGGTGATAAAGTTTTATCTACAAGTCTTTGCATTTTATAATGTGTTCTATAACAACAATCTTTAGAACTACTGCGACGGTATATAGCTCTTCTAGTTGATATAGAACGTCGTCCAGTAATATTAGTAGTATAATTAAACTTCCCCATAATATAAATTAAAGATTAAAATAAAAAGTAAATATATCAATCTAGATTATGAATCTTCCTATCATAAGTCGTTTTATCTCCACGCCAACAAATCTTAAACATACTATACAACATCTTCAATCATTTAATGTTTTGCCCATTATCGATTATATAAATGAAAACCAAAAAGAACATCAAATCAATTTTGAAACCATACAAAGAACCCTACGAGAGATTCCAAATATACATTTTGCAATTAAATTAAGTAGTCTAAATATAGAACAAAATCAAGAACAATGTTTAGACTATATAAGCCAATTATGTGAAACCGCTATTCAAAACCAATCAAATTTACTTATTGATGCGGAAAATCACTTACTACAAAGTAAAATAAACAACCTTACAGATATATTAATTAAAACATACGGAGATAAAACACTTATTTATAAAACCTATCAAATGTATAAGAGAGATTCTCTCATTCAACTCAAAAAAGATATCCTTTTATCTCCAAGAAATCCATTTGGTATTAAATTAGTACGTGGAGCATATTACTATCAAGATAAATCTATTATAGACTTAAATACAAATAAACCCTATCTTTACTCAACTATCAAAGAAACTCATAGAGACTATCATAAAGCTCTAGATTTTTATACATCTCAAATAGAAAATTATTCAACATATTCAAATATCTTAATGTGTGCAACTCATAATCCAAAAAGTATTGAATATGCAAGACAGTTGGCTACTACAAACTCTAGACCTATTGAATTTGCTCAGCTAATGGGTATGTCTGATAGAGAAACATATCAATTAGCTACTTCAGGCTATAAAGTTTTTAAATATATTCCATTTGGAAATTTACAAGATACCATTCCATATTTAACTCGCCGTTTATATGAAAATTATAATACTATTAAATATCTAATTTAATAAATTATATTTAAAATTTATATTAACTCTGTGCGCATTGTACACCGCCTCTCCTCTCATCTTCTTCATCTGAATCATATGCTTCTTGATTTTCCATATAATTAGTCCTAACTGCATCATGATTAAATTCACTCATAGTATACTGTTCTGCTCCAGAAACTCCTGATAAATTTTGAGTTCCAGGAAGTATTTTTTCTAAGATTTCTATATTCTCACTATTTAAATATCCTTTTTCAGGAAATTCTATATTAAATTTAATTATTAAATTTCCTTTCTGATAAGGATTTCCTCTAATAGGCATACCTTCACCTTCAATAACTTTCATCATATCTGGATTTATAACTTCTCCAACTTTATTTTTTATTACTAAAAATCGTTTATCTAGATGTTGTATGACAAATTCCACACCACATAAAGAATCTTTAAGCATAATAGTCTTTTCCGTAAAAAGATGAGGGCCTTTGCGCTCGAACATAGAATGTTTTTTTACTTGTACAATAAAAATAACATCACCAGACTCACCTTCAGGAACATTATGACCTTTTCCTTTAAATTTAATTTTGTCTCCATTTTTCATGCCCTTCTCAACTTGTACTTCTAATTCTTTGGTCTCTATCTTAACATCTACATTATATCCTTGACCATTACAATGCTGACATTTAACTTCATATTGCTGAAGCATACCCGGTCCAATCTGTCTTAATTTTTTTATACTTCCTTGGCCATTACAATGTTCACATTTTAATGGCTTATTTGATTTTTTTTTAATTTGTTTTCGTTGAATTATTTTTTTAAATGTACGACCATTATATAAATCGGCTAAAGTAACCTCTAATGGCTTAACAATTGTTTCTCCTTTCTTAGGACCTGATGAGCGACGATTACCAAAAATACTACCAAAAATATCTTCAGCAGAATGTCCTCTAGAATCTCCACGTTCAGCATGCTGAACTCCTTCTTTTCCATATTGATTATATAATTTTCTTTTTTCATCATTAATTAATACATCATATGCTTCACTAATTTTTTTGAATTTTTCTGCATCACCTCCACGATCAGGATGTTCTTTCATAGCTTTTTTTCTAAAAGCTTTTTTAATTTGTTGAGAATCAGCATCACGAGGAACGCCAAGTAAATTATAATATTCCATAGTATCTGGTGGAGAGCCTCTCCCTGGCATACCTCCCATACCTTCAAAAGGATTACCACTAAAATGCATTAATATAAGTAATATAAATTATTTAAATCATTTAAACTTAAACTCTATACTAAATAAAAATTTTTTGATCCAATACAGAAAATAAGTCATCTTGCTTCCCTCTACAAATATTTTCTAATGCCTCTATATATTTAATATCACGATGAGTTGCACAGTTAATTTTTTCTACAATTTTTAACCATTTATCATCTTGACTTAAATCCCAAAGTAATTTACCATAATTAGTTTTTATTATATCTACAATATCATTATATCGTTTATTATCTAGACAATAATCAACATAATTATCTATATCTAATAATGCATTATAATTACTCTGGTCTTCAATACCATTAATCTCTTTACGCCAATCTTGTATTTTATAAAAACGTTTCAAGGATTCCCGCTGCCAAGAAATATGTTTCTTAGGAATATTAGAATATCCATTCATTTTTGTAGGAGCATGTGCTAGACTAGTAATTATATTTTTATCTAAATCACAACAATTAATTCCCCATGATTGATATCGCTTCCATTTATTCCAAGCATTTATATATGATATATCTAAATTTCCACTACCAGTTACCTCATCTCCCCCATGTGATAAATGTAGAATTGCTAATTGGTAATTTTGACTATTACAAAATTCATTATATCTCTCTAAATTTATACCATATAATTTAGCATCTCGGTTTAACGCCATCAATTCATTGCGTGTATAATGTTTATAGGTAGATTTAAAACATAGTGATCCCATATATAAATATAATAATTATTTATAAATATATTTATATTTTAATACTACAATTTCTTAAACAGCATACAGAATATGGATCCCCATTTGGGGCACCTCCAGCAGAAACAATACTTCCTTTATGTTTATCATATTCAAATGGTAAATAATACTCTTCTTTATTTTTAAGTTTTGGTAATAGTAAATGAGCTAATGTTCCTGCCCAAGGATAAGATTTTGTTTCATCATTAATTCCAATATATTTATCATAAGTAATATCCCAATTACCTACCCGTGTTATATTATACTTTTTTATTAATTCAGCTAAATTTGTCATGTCCCATCGAATGTCGTCTTCCGGTGGGCGAGCAGTTGCATGATCATCATCAGCACCACATGTATTTGCTGGTGTTAAGAATCCAATTTGATTATCATTTAAATTATAATGCTTTTGTAATTGTTTAATTGCTATAAAAACCTGTTCAGGTTGCTTTGCCCAATATAAACCTCCATTAAGTGATGGCATTCCTTCAAATGCATTAGTATCTATAGAATTATTATAAAATTGTGGCGCAATCCAGGACAAATTTTCTTTATTACTAATAACTGGTGAATACTTACCACGTGTACCTACATATGGACCATAATATTCTGGCACTAATGTTATAGAAGGCTTATATCCTGTTATTTGTGATTTAGGTAAATTATTAATCCATTCATTTAACTGTAGAAACGGAAAAGCGTTAACAGTGTCTTGACCTTCAATATCTATATCTATTCCATCTAATATTGGACGAACACCATTATTATCACTCAACATACTTTTTAAAATATATGAGTTTTGCATTATATTCCATACATCTTTCCCATTTGCCCCCCCCATAGACATTATCAATTGTTTACGACGTCCCCATGGATCTGGTATATCTCTCCATTCTAACCATTTATTATCAATTGAATTAATGTTAATATTGCTATTAAAAAAAGCAAAAACAATAACATTATAATAATCCGCAATTTTTCTAAAATTCCAATTAGCCTCTCCTGGTAGACATCCACCTGCACCAATATAACCTATAATATCAATAGTATTAGTATATATTTCTGAACTAGCATCATAAATAGGAAAATTAGGGGTAGGAGGTTCAGGGGTAGGAGGTTCAGGGGTAGGAGGTTCAGGAGTAGGAGGTTCTGGAGGAATATTTTTTCCTCCACAGCAATAACCAACGTTTGTTTCTGATAAAGGATAATCAATACATTCATCTGGATAATTACTCCAACATTCTTGTTCAGATGAATCACATGAATATTGACCTTCTTTCATTTTATAACATTTTCTAGAATATGTATATAATGTATTTTTATTTTTAGGAAGCTTATTTATTAATATCTCAGGTATAAGCACATTATCAATTATATGTATAATTCCTATATCAGATTTAATACTATAATATTTTGGGTACTGATTTGCATTATAATATAAATTGCAACCATTCTTAGATGATAATATAATAGCTCTTCTCGATTTTTTAATATTAACTTCGGGTATTTTGCTAGAACCATCCGGTCTAATAATAAAATTAGGAGTAGGATTATCATTATTATTTTCAAAATATAATATCTGATTATTACGCATACGCAAACTAAGTCCATTTCTCATTTGTGAAACAAATAAACTACTATCATAAATATGATAATTTAATAAATTTATTAACTCACTGGGATTATCTTTCAAAAATTGTAAAATATTAGGTTCTAAACTATCAAATGCATTATTAGTTGGAATAAATAACGTAGTATATAGTGAATTTTTTATATTTAATGAATCCTTAATACTATCATATTGATTAATATAATCAAAAAATTTGCTTGTATTATTTAAATATATATCATCTAAACGCGTAATATGATTATTTATTTCACATAGTTTATACTTATTGTAATCTTTATGAATAAAATAGTATTCAATATCCAATTCAAATATTTTTACATCATCTAAAATTTCATTTAATATATAATTTTCGGAATTTATAATTATTTCTCCAATATCATTCTTTAATTTATATGAATTATTTAAATTAAAACATTTCTTATCTATATTTTTTTTTTTATTATATACAGTATACAATCCATTACTATCTAAAACAAGTATTTTAAACATTACAATATATTATATTATTATTAAAAAATTTATAGAATGTATTTTATAAATTTAATAGTACGAAAGAGTGATTTTTCATTTCGAAAGAGGTCGTGATTATAAAAAATATAAAGTTATTTTATATATATATGTCTTTTAGTTTTTTAAAAAATTTCTTATCTATATATATTTTTTTATTATATATAGAATACAATCCATTACTATCTAAAACAAGTATTTTAAATATTGCAATATATTATATTATTATTAAAAAATTTATAAACTATATTTTATAAATTTAATAGTATTTAATATTATGAAAGAGAGAATTATTCGTTTCGAAAGAGGTCCTGGTTATAAAAAATATAAAGTTATTTTACAAAATAACAAAACAAAACGTCTTCGTTCATTAACATTTGGTGATAAACGATATCAACAGTTTCGTGATCGTACCCCTTTACATTTATATTCAAAAAAAAATCATGGTGAACGTTCAAGACTACGCAACTACTATAGCCGACATTCAGGTGTAAAAACTAGAAAAGCCGGTATAAGAAAAGAAAGACATCATGCAAATGGGCTATATACTCCTAAACTTTTGAGCCATATTTATCTATGGTAAATATAAATGGCTATTCCACGAGATAAATCTCTCTATAATAAAGTTAAACAGCAAGTTTATAGAGAGATTCCTAAACATAGTGCTTATCGTAGTGGGATAGTTGTTCAAAAATATAAACGCCAATTTAATAAAAAACATCCACATAAAAATCCATATATAGGAAAAAAAACAAAAAAGAAAGGACTTAGTCGTTGGTTTAAAGAAAAATGGCGTAATCAACGTGGTAAAGTAGGTTATAAATATAAAAGTGATGTCTATCGTCCAACACGTCGCATAACCAAACAAACTCCACGCACATTTAAGGAATTAGGTAAGCGACGTATTAAAAAAGCACGCACCATTAAATATAGAAAAGGGCGTGTTGCACATTTTTAGTATAAATAAAATATATGAAGAGCTGTTGTCATTCAACAAAAAAATCCAAAAAATGTATAAGAAAAGACCAAAAAATATTTACATTGCCTCGTAAATTTAGTAAAAAAAAATGCAAACATCCTAAAGGATTTACTATGAGATCATCTTGTGCACCATATAAATACTGTTATAAAGGAGGCACAAAACGCAAAACAAAAAAACAATTTCTATTTAATCCTAACAATCCCAAAAAATCATTTGATGTCTATATTGATAAAAACCCTAAAGATACAATTAAGATAAAATATAAATCTCTCGCTGATGTTAAATGGACCATTCGCAAATTAGAGAGATTATATAAAAAACATAAGTATTCACATAAACGAATATGGCAAGTCGCCATGATTATGCGTGTTCGCTTAAATGTATTAAAAAATAAAAAACCTGAACAGTATACATTAGCTAACCGATACTACACATTTTTAAAACACAGAACAACTTTATCGAAACAAGAGAGATACAAGAGTAAATTTAATATTTAAATTTACCAATAATTATAAAAGCGCCCCGGAGCAAATCCTCCAGCAGAATTAGTGGATTGAGTTAATACATTAGGCTTATTAAAATCATCAGAAGACTCCTTTACGTTATCTAAAACTAACCAGTCTTTTACTTGTGCATAAATAGTTCTAGACTGTTTAGGCCCAAAATATTCTAAACTACTAAGAGTATTATTACATCGTAAACAAATAACATCTGTATACCAGTCATCTAATCCATCAAAAATGTGGGTTGATTGAATAATTGTAGTTTTATGTTTAATAGATTCATTGAATAACCACGTCATTAATTTTTCACGACATAAAATATCTAGTACATTTGTAATCTCATCTAATAAAATTAATTCAACCGGACGTAATAATCCTAAAAATATTTGTACACGGCGTCGCTGTCCATCAGATAATAAGTGCATCCGCCATTCTAGATTAATATCTAATAATTCAATCAATTCATTACGTCTCTCTAAATATTCATTTTGTAGATCTTTCATCATATCTTTTACCATTATATCTGCAACATAAGGAATATTTTGTCCGGCAAATGATACGGTTCGCAATCCCCAATTTTGATGCAAAAAAGTCCTAGAAAAATTTAGTGTTGTATCATGATATACATCTCTACCAAAAACAGTAATACCTTTACATATATGTTTACCAGCAAGTAATCTTAATAAAGTAGTCTTACCAGCTCCATTTCCCCCTACTAATAAACATCTAGAACCACGTTTAATTGAACAAGTCAAATTATTTATAATATTCTTACTGCCTAAAGAAAATGAACAATGATTAATCTCTATAGTATTCATTATTTAATTAAATTCATATTATATATTTAAATCTTTAATTATAGGACGATAATCAATCTTCAACATATCTTTAATACATGGGACAATATCATTTCTTAAATTAAGTAATTTAATACATTCTGGTAATATTTTAAACATGATACATTGTCTAAATTTTTTACTATCTACTTTATAAGGATATGTATTATAAAATAAATAGTACAATAATACTCCTAAACTCCATGTATCACATGAAGCATTATAAAATATTCCTCTATACATTTCAGGACAAACATATTGATATGTTCCAGAAAATTCATTATGTTGTAGAAGATAAATATCCTTTTGATACACAGATAAACCAAAATCTATAATAGTAATTTTAAGTAAATAATCAATCATTATATTATCTGGTTTAATATCTCGGTGTATAATTCCTTTGGTTTGAATAAAAGAAAATCCATTAAATAATTGATGCATAATAGTATTATTATCTAGAGTTGTACGTTTTGTTCCAGTTTTTTTAAAATAATCTAATAAAGTTATCCCATGTATTTTATCAAATACTAAAAAATAATTAAAATAATACCATTCACTATAAATTAAATTAGTGGTATAATTATTTTTTGAAAGATGATGTAGTATATTAATTTCTTTCTGTATTAATTGTATATGTTTAATAGATTGAACCTTAACAACATATTCTTTATTTTCTTTTTTACATATATATAGTTTACTAAATGGAGTTTTTGCTATCATAATTTCTTTTGTGTATAATAAAGAAAAATTAGATGGTTTAAAACAAATCATAATATATTATCGACGTTTTAATCGTAAGTTCTTTGGTCGCAAACAACAGTCACATTCTTTTACATTATGATTAATCCATTCTAGTGTAGGACCTTTACTAAATATACTTTCATCTACACTCTCTTTTCCTACTTTACAATTTAATTGAGGATATTTTTTATATAATTTCATAATTGCCTGCTCTTTCATCTTTGCCTCAATCATAATATCAATCTCTACTCCATATTTTTCAGGAATCTCTAATAAATATTGAGGAATATCTTCTATAAAATCACTATGATGCCCTGTGCGCCCGGAACCTTGTTCACTGACATGAAATTTAGGTTTAATCTCTCGGCGTTTCCAACTCTCTAATATATCAGGAATATATGCATCTGGAATCATAAACTCTTCATCTGGATGTAACAATTTATAACATTCAAAATGGTGTGTATCAAATACTACAGGAATATTAACTCGTTTAGATACCTCTAAACAATCAATGATTGAAAAGTTTTTTTCACAATTTTCTAATACTAATCGCCTCTTGACTTTTTCTGGTAATTCTTCATATTGACTACACCATCTATCAATCGTACCCTGCTTATCTTTATATGTACCACCTCCATGTATGACCATTACTGAATGTTCATCTAGGCCCATTAAATCCAATATTTCTGCATGACAAGATAGATCACCAATTGTTTTTTCAAATACTTCACGAGTAGGTGTTCCAATAACATTATATTGGCCCGGATGAAATGTAAGGCGTTGATTATATAACTTAGACCGAGCTCCAATTTCTTTTAGTAAAGCAAGCGCAAAATCAAATGAATAATCCTCTGCTCTAGGATTTGATTTATGTGGAAACATATCACTACTCAAACGATAAACTTTAATACCATTTGTTTCATTCCAATCCATTATAGTAAGAACATCTTGTAAGTTTTGAATAATTTTAGGTTTTAGATGTTCTATCCCCTTTTCTTTTAGTGTGCGTAAAATAACAGAACGAGAAGCAAATACAGGTGGTTTCTGTGCTCTCAAAATAGTATTAAGACAACATAATCCTAATTGTATAGGTTTATTTTGACTTGGCATAGTTAAAGTAAATATATATTTTAAAAAACTAATCAATTTTTAAAATATTTATGCAAAAATATCGAAGCTACAAAGCAGTATTGACATTATCAGTATTCCACAAATATTGTAGGCTTGGCAAAACCCGTATTACAGGCATAGACATCTTCAATATATTATTTACAACAGGTTCAGGTATATTTTTTTTAATCAACCCCTCCTTAACATAGGCCTGTGCCAATTGTTCTAAATCTTCTTTAGTCTGAGTTATCATTTTTTGTTTACCATTAAATATATAATTACTTTGAGAATAATTTTGAGCATGTGCAACATCTGTTATAAAATCATCATAATCCTTACGTTTTGGAAATAGTAATTTTATATTTTGATCATAAGGAAATGCTATATTTAAATCTGTAATCATTGTTTCTATTGGTACATTAATATTAGCTAAATAACCCAACATACCAGCAGTTCTTGTAGGGATGCTTTTAATTTTTCTTTTAGATCTGGTCTTTCTTGAAGGCCTAACTCTTATTGAACGCCTAGCTCTTTTTCTATATCTACGACTTTTAACCATATATAATATAAAGATAATAACTGATTAGTTATTCATTTTAATTAATAATTATATTTTATATATATATGTGCTTTAGTTTTGAAGCAAGTATTACTACATTTATTATATCTTGGGGAATATCATTATATTTATTAAATAAAAAATTAAAACTTCATCAAAAACAAAATATTATATTTTTAATGATATTTTCAAGTGTGCAGTTAGCAGATGCAATTTTATGGTATATCAAAATGAAAAAAAATAATATAAACTATATTATAACATCATATTTGATACCTACTTTATTATCATTACAAATATTATATAATGTATTTATTATACAGAAAAATACTAATTTATATATTAGCCTAGCTACAATAAGTCTATGTATTTATATGTTTTATAAATTTAACGGCTATTCAATATCTTTATGTAATAATAAATTAGCATCTCCTATATGGGGTTCTAATGAAATAAAATTATGGGAATTTATTTTATTTGCTATGATTGTTTTATATCCTAACTGGAATGTATTTATGATAGTTATTTTATTTTTATATATTCCAGTAAATTTTTTTATTGGAGGTTCCTATGGTTCTATGTGGTGTGCTATTGCTAATATAGGTGCACTATATTATTTGTATAAATATAGAAGTATTAAAAATAAATAAAATCATATTCGATAAATTATATATAACAATTTACATTACATGAATTTTCTGGAACTTAAAAAGCATATCTTCTTTGCCGAGAGACGTCAACAATTCTACAACATCTTCCATTGTTCGTCCAATAAATGATTGATGATTAATCTCTATAATCTTATCTCCTACTTGAATCTTTCCATTTGCTTCAGCCGGAAGTTTTTTATTATTATCTTCATCATCAGGCCATGATTTAAATCCAGATATTTCAATATTATCTCCTGAAATAGCTAATTCCATTCCTAATCCATAATTTGTATGAGGCTTCAAAACTACATCATAACAATTTTGATAATGCTGGGAATGATTTTTTTTATACTGTTGATATTGTCTAATTTCAAGAACTAACCGATTCACACATAAATCTTCATCATCAAATATCTCTAGAATACTATCCTCCAACATAAGTCGTGTATATGTATTATCTTTAAAACTATCTAAAATATAGTTCTTAAGAGCGTCTTTATTATTAAGATACATTTCTCGCACAATATCTTTAATTGAACCTTCATCAATATATTCAATATGATGTTCATGCAAATAATTATTATATTTTAATTTAATATACTGCAAAATAAATCGCCGAATTTTATCATGTCCTTTCATATACTTATACTATCTGTAATTTTTAACTTAATTCTACAAATAAAAGTTTTTAATAAATATATAAATACTTTTACAACAATATATTAATGTTATTGCAAATAATTTATTTTATAAAATTATGCACTACAATATGTTTATTTATTTTTTGTAAAAAATATTTTACGGATGAATGGTTATATACAAAATTATATCAGGATATAATTGATTGTGGATGCATAACGATTAAATTTACTCAATGGATAATTTCAAGAATTAATATTTTATATGAAAAAGAAGCTATCCCTTCTTCACTCAATAAATTTAAAAATTTATTAGACCAATGTCCTCAACATAAATATAGCTATACTAAATATATATTTTATTGTACATATGGAATTGATATAGAAGATTTAATTATTCTAGAAAAAAAACCTATTGCTTCAGGAAGTATAGGTCAAGTATATAAAGGATATTTTCGTCATAATAAAGAAGAAATTGCAATTAAGATAAAACATCCCAATCTAAAAGAACAAATATTTTTGCCAAAATATTTTATATTAATCATAACATATATACTTAATCTATTTGAAAGTCAATACAGAATTCCTATACAATTAAGTGATTTTTTTATAAATCTAGAAGAACAATTAGATTTTAATTATGAACGAAAGAATATGGACCAACTTAGAAAAAATTTTAAGAATAATCATCTAGTAATTATTCCAAAAACATATCTATCATCAAAAGATATTTTAATTATGAAATATGAAGATGGAACATCATTATATGATAATAAATTACAAACATATAGTAAATATAAAATTACAGTGACACTAGTACTAATTCTTAAACAAGGTCTTCTAATTGATAATTTTATGCATGGTGATTTACATCATAAAAATTGGAAAATAAGACCATATAATAAACATGATTATCAAATTATATTATATGATACAGGATTATGTTATTCTAGTCAAGACATAAATATCAATCGAAAATTTTTAATAGCATGGGATACTTTTAATATAAATATGATTAATACAATTAGTCTACAAATACTAGGTTACAATACAAAAAATAATATACCTCAAATTAATGAACTAAATTCCAGATTAGAAAATACAATAACTGGATTTATTTCTATATCTAAAGTCATTAAAATAACTTATCAATTTGTAAAAGAAAATAATTTAATGTTAAATGGAGCATATCTTAATTTAGTCATTAGCTTAGCTATTATGGAAGATATATTTAAAACAAATGGAATCATACCAGATGACAATGAACTATCTGTAAATATAAAAGAATTTAATATGCAAGGATACACTGATAATATTAATTTTTGTCAAACAAAAAAAGTATTTTTAGAACTATCCAATTATTTAAATGAATTTGTAAATAATAATTTAATAGATAATAATATAAAATATTATGAATCTACAAAAAAATCACAAAATAAAATACAACACACTTCCTCATCAAAGTCTACAATCTCTATATCTATTTAATCTACCTCTTCCATCGTAGAGTCATCCTCTTCTTCTTTAGTATTGTTCTCTTCTTCTTGTTCAGGCAAATCTTCTTCCTCACCTGATTCATCATCTATACTTAAACCTAATTTAATAAGACGATGAATTCTAGAAGCAAATACAGTTGGTTCATCAAGTGTAAATCCAGAAGTAAGAAGTGAACTATCATACATTAACCAAATCAAATCCTTAACTGTTTTATCTTTCTCATCTGCCTGAAGTTTCTTAAGCATATTTTGAATAATTGAATGTTGATAGTTAATCTCTAATGTTTTTTGACCACTCATATGCATACTCATTTGATTATCTCGCAAAGCTTGAGCTTTCATAATTCTTTCCATATTTGCACTCCAACCATATTCTCCTGTAACTAAAACGCATGGAGAATCTACAATACGATTAGATAACACCACTTTAGCAACATTATCCCCCAATGTTTCTTTCATTTCCTTACACAAAGGCTCGAAATCTTTCTTTGCCTGTTCAAATCTATTCTTCTCATCCTCATCATCATTAAATTCTAAACCCTCTTTAGTAACACATATTAGTTTTTTTTCTTCATACTCTTTCAATTGCTGAACAGCATATTCATCAATTGGATCAACCATATAAAGAACCTCATAACCCTTCGACTTTAGACGCTCTACAAAAGGCGAAGTTTCCACTACACGACGGCTCTCACCTGTAATATAATAAATTCCCTGCTGATTTTCTTTCATTCTCTCTACATATGCATCCAAACTAGTCATCGTATCACCAGATGTACTTGAGTAATATCGCAATAACTTAGCAATCTTACTACGATTAGTAGAATCTTCATGAATACCAAGTTTAAGATTCTTAGAAAAAGAGTCATAAAATTTTGCATACTTCTCACCATCTTCTGCGATATCATTAAACATATCTAAGCTCTTCTTAATAAGACTTTTTTTAATAACTCTCAGAATCTTATTCTGCTGAAGAGTCTCTCGTGAAATATTAAGAGGCAAATCCTCAGAATCTACTACACCCTTTACAAACTGTAACCATTCTGGCATAAGGTCAGACGAGTCATCTGTAATAAAAACTCTACGAACATACAGCTTAATATTATTTATCTTTTTATTATCCCCACCCTGAAACATATCAAATGGAGCACGTTTAGGTACAAATAATACACTTTTAAATTCCAATTGTCCTTCTACATGAAAATGTTTTACAGCAGCATGATCTTCCCAATCATTAGAAAGAGCTTTGTAAAATTCAGAATATTCTTCTGTAGTTACATCATCTGGTTTACGAGTCCAAAGAGGCTTCTGATTATTAAGTTTTTCCCAAGAATAGGAAACCTCTTTAACAGTCTTTGTCTTTTTTGGTTTATCTGATACATCCTCTACTTTAGGTGCATCATCATCATCTGCTACATCTTCCACATCAACACTATCCGATGCCTTATTCTCCACATTATCATCCCCCGTTTCAGCTTCAATATTCTCTTCCTTCTTCTCAACCTCCTCGTCAACCTCCTCGTCATCCTCCTCATCATCTGTTACCTGTTTCTCCTCTGTTTTCTCAACCCAAAGATTAATTGGATAACTAATAAACTCATTATGTCGCTTAATTAAGTCACGCACCTTGCTTTCCTCGAGATACTCTAACATATCTTCTTTAAGTTTAAGCATAATTTTAGTACCACGAGTTAATTTCTCCCCTTCATCTAATGAAATTGTAAATGAACCACCTGCTGAAGAATCCCATTTATATTGCTCATCATCATTATGTTTAGAAATTACTGTAACATGATCAGCAACTAAATAAGCTGAATAAAAACCCACCCCAAACTGACCAATCATACTAATATCTGCTCCAGCTGTAATAACCTCCATAAATGCTTTAGTTCCAGATTTAGCAATTGTTCCCAAATTATTAATTAGGTCCTGCTTTGTCATACCAATTCCACTATCACGAATAGAAAGAATACCATTTTCTTTATCACAAACAATCTCAATACGTAATTCTTTATCACTATCTAGTTTACTACTATCCGTAAGCGAGTCATAACGAATTTTATCAATAGCATCACTAGCATTAGAAACTAATTCTCTCAAAAAAATATCTTTATTTGAGTAAAATGTATTAATAATTAAAGATAAAAGCTGATTAATATCAGCACTAAAAGCAAATGTCTCACTTGTACCACTCATATACGATATATTTTATATTATATTTTAAATAGTTTTATAAAATATTAAAGATTTTTATATAAATTATATATAATGGACGAATTTAAAAAAAAACCGATAGAAGAAAGAAAACAAGAATCTAATCATATTATAACTAAATATCCTGAAAAAATCCCTATTTTAGTTTTTAAAAGTGCAACCAGTCGTGATATTCCTGATTTAGATAAAAATAAATTTCTTGTATCTAAAGATTTAACTGCAGGTCAATTCATGTATATTCTTAGAAAACGCATTAAATTAGATTCTAAAAAAGCTATATTTGTATTTACAGAAAAAGGAACACTTCCAGTTACACATAATCCAGTTAGTATGTTATATGATAGTCATAAAAATGAGGATGGTTTTCTTTACATGTACTACAGTTCTGAAAACACTTTTGGTTAATTTATTTATCAAATCTTAATATTACAAATTTATACTACTTTTTTAATTCGTTCAATTATTTTCTCTCGCCAATAACTAGATAAAATAATTCTTCTATTTGGTAATTTATATTTATTATCTTCTTCATCTACAGTTACTCGGCTAGTTTGTAATATTTTTTGCATATCTTCTCCATTACGATATATCATATTCTCTCCAAAAATTTCTTGAAATCTTTCCGCTAAATTAGAAATAGGAATACATCCTAATCCAATTGCTTCATAATTACGATAACAATCCGGGCGGTCTCCTTGTGGGGATAATATATATCTAGAACGAGTAATTTGTTTTAAATAATCTATATAACCTAATCTCTCGGGCGAATCCACTCCAAAAGAACTATATTTTTGTCGAATATGATCTTCTGGATACCAATCTTCAACATTTAAATTGGTATGTAGTATATTTTTATTTTTATTATTCTGTAATAATTCACGATTACCAGATATATCCATATTAACACTAACAAGATAACTATAATAAAGAGAAAGATCTTTCATATTAATGCCATATGGAAATGCCATATATTTATCATTATTTTCATAAATAGGATTTTGTGAAATCCATAATATAATATTTGAACTAGCTAATACTTTATCTGTAGTATCACTTCTCTCCAATGCAGGATATGCCCATTGCGATGTAATTAATAATATTTTTTTATCACCAAGCGTAGGAAGAATCTCTCGTGTAAAAAGATCAAAATAATTTACCTGACATACAATAATATCATTATTCTTAATTGTATCATAATTTTTATTAACTAGCAGATTATTTGTACCATACGGTAAGACAATTGGATATTTATAAGAAATATAATCATGACTACCAGGTGTAATTTCACTTGCTATAAAATGATTGCATAAATAATATGAACTAAGAGGATTAATAATTGTCCCTAACAAATAACTGGAATTAATCTCACTTAACATATATTATTATTAAATATCTTTTTAATAAAAAATTGAAATAAAAAGATTAGAGCATATTATTTTAATTATGTCTATCATGCAAGCAAATATTCAATTTCTTTCATCTTCTAATTCTTTTCTTCCTAATAAATTTCAAGAACATAAAAACTTTGGTGTGTTAACTTTAACTACACCAGAGCAATCCTCACAAAATGCTGCTCCAAAAAACTATCATGTAACATTAACACTTGACCGCTCAGGTTCAATGGAAGATATTACTCCATCAGATTCTACCTCTAAAATTGCTCAAGTAAAAATGATTTGCAAAAATATTGTAAAATGGATGAATAAAGACACAAATCAATATTCTATTACAATCATTCTTTTTGACTTTGAAGTCATTACACTAGTAGAAAATAAATTAATTACAAAGACAAATGAAGCACAAATTATTGAATATATTGATAGTATTTACAGTAGAGGCAATACTAATATTGAACAAGCACTTAAAGAAAGTCATAAATTAATTAAACAACATAACAATCCAGAACTAGAAAATATTCATATATTTATGACTGATGGTTTACCAACAACTGGTGAAAGAAATCACAAACAATTAGAAAAAATTATTCTTGAACATAAACTGGAAAATATTGGCACAGAACATTTCATTGGATTTGGTGAAAACCATGATGGCCATTTGCTAGAAAATTTTGCTAAAATTTATGATGATAATTATCATTTTATTGATAGTTATGAAACAGGAGGAATGGTCTATGGTGAAATTCTAAGTGATATTATTTATTCATTTAGTAATAATATAATTCTTACCGGAAACAATCTAAAATTATATGATTACAAAACAAATACATGGGTGGAGAGTCTAACAATTCATCGTTTAAGTTATCATACGACAAAGACATTTTATATTTTGAAAAATGGTGATATCTTAAGTATGTTTACTTCTGATAGTGCTACAACTTCCCGTATCTCTTTATCAACAGAGTCGATGTTAAGTATTAATAATAATGCAACTATTTGGTATGAAAATATTGAAGAACCTACCAAAAAAACTACATTTATTAATCATCTATGGAGATTTACTGTTTTACAACTACTTTATAACATACAAGAAGAAGATATTAACGAATCAGGAATTCAAGAAACTCTTAAAGAACTAAAAGACTATATGAAAACTACTAATCAAGAAGAAGAATCATTTCTAAAAATTTTATGTGATGATTTGTATATTACAAACAAAGTTAAAAATACATCATATAAACATATTTATATTCATAACCGGCAAATATCTCAAGGAGAACAGCGAGGATATACAGTTAAAAATGTAGATCATATCATGAGTGATGACTGGGAAGATATAGATACTTTTCATGAATTAAGTCAGGATAGCTCAACACCTTTTGCCTCTGTTCAAAAAAGAACATTATCACGTTCAGTAAGTGGTAATCCAAAAGAAAATAAACGCTTACATATTCCCCCTAGAACTTCTATTGCATTAGATGATCCACCAGCACCTTTAAAAGTAACAATGCCTAAATTAAACCAAAGAAGTAAGACTATTTCAAGGTCTAATTCAAGTACAAAATCAAGTACGACACCATCAATCAAAAATCCTGAAATCCCCGATTATAGTAATATGCATTCTTAATAATATTTAACTAACTCATTTAGATTATTATTTAATTTCATAGAATACCATTTTTTATTTTTAGGATCCCACTTTGCTCCTAGAGATTTTGCATGTTCTTTTTTAGCATATGGAACATTTAAATATATACGAGCATTAAATATACTGATTTTACTATTAGTTTTATTTAGTTTACCATCAATCGCTAAAACAGCTAATTTATCTGCCTGTTCATTCCCTAATGAATGTGCATCTTGGCACCCAGTATGTGCATTAATATGCATAAATTCAACACCCGAATTTTTATAAAGTAAATAAGCTTTTTTCAACAATTCAACATTAGGAATAGGATGTTTCTTTTTCCATCCAGCAGATTCACATTTTTCTCCATATGAACCAACACATTTTAACACGTAATTAGAGTCAGTTACTATACAAATTTTCTTCCCTTTTTCTAAATCAGATTTTATTAGATAATAGGCCTCAACTACTGCAGATAGTTCAGCTACATTATTTGTTTGTTTTCCTACTACCAATTTAGAACAGTTGCGTAAATCATTTTCACCAAAATAAACTCCTAAACCAGCACATGCATTAGCTTTTCCATTATTTTTACAAGCTCCATCTGTATATACAAAATAATCCATTTATATTATTACACTATATACTTTATACATTTATATCAATACAGATTTTGATATAAATTAGAAATATCCATTCTTTAAAAATATTAAAAAATTGATAATTGGACCAATTACTGGTATACAATCAATAAGAAAAGCAAATATATCCCAAATCCATTTAAATGTAAAAAAATACCATATATTTTTTAACCAGTTAAATGGATTTATAATATTAAATAATATTTTAAATAAATTTATTGTAGGAACACCAGGTACAAATGTTCTAAATATTATATCACCTATAATTCCTCCACCAGGAATTATGCTAACTATTAACCATAATACAAAAAATATACATATTATTATAAATCTTAAAGTATCACTTTCATATCCCATATAATATATTATTATAATATATAGATGAATCTAGACATAGCTGAAAATATTCAAACCACTATTCTTTCTGTTTTAGGAGAATTAGAAAATGATAAAGATATATTTAAATATCTTAAACTAATTATAGAAAATGTTGAACGAGAGAATTTAAAAGGAAATGAAAAAAAAAATTTAGCTATTAGAATTTTAGAAGACATTATTAAAGTATCATCCTTAGATAATGCTAAACAAACCTATTGTTTATCACTAATCGAGCATGGAGTAATAAGTAATTCTATAGATTTAATTATTTCTGCCGCATCAGGAGATCTAGAAGTTAATATGGATATTAATACTGCTCAAGCAGCATGTAGCCAATTTATTCTTCCATGTGGATATTCTCTATTAAAAGCATCAAAAAAAAAATTATAATATATATAATGGTTAAAACATTTAAACAAGGTAAAATGTCTAAAAAACTAAGAAAAAAAAGAAAAAAAAGTAAAAAATTTAAAGGCGGAATGATATCTCTTTATAGTTCTGTTGGTAATACCGGAACCCGGAGACGCCGAAATACTCATAGTAATAATACAACTAGCAAAAGTAATATATATGAAGATAGTGGTTTGAGAGGACAAGAATTAGCAGATCATTACATGTCAATAAAAGATGATACAGACGAACAAGCAAATGATATATGTGATGATATAGATGACCGTATAGATAATGCATTATCTGATTTTTTAGATGCACAAGGAAAAAATTTATCAATTCAAGAAAATAATGAGCTTAAGGATACATTACAAGATATACTTGATGACGCACATAATGATTTGTATGAATTTAAGACAAATATAGGATGGGGAGAACAAGGAGCACTAATTGGCATGCATGCTAGTAAAAGAATTAGAAGTACTGAAAAAAAACTAAATTTATTAAATAGTAATATAGGTAAGATAAAATGTACGGAAGATGGTTGTGCTTGTTCTATTATGTAATTTTAATATATATTAATAGTATTATGGGTTCTGCTAGTTCTATTCAACAAAATACATCTAACTCACAAAAAAATAATACAGAAGAAAATAATACAGAAGAAAATAATAATAAATCTGAAAGTATATTTTTTTTTATAAATAATCAATATGATATTGGTGAAACATTTTTCAATAATTTTATTTTACCTGTTTAATCTTAATATTATAGCCTGAAATATACTGGTATATGGTATAATAAAACCAACTCCAAATTTCCTTATAATATTGTAAAAATACTACTAATATACTAAATAAAACATCGATTACTAAAAAGAAATATGCAAATGGATAATTCATATAAGTAAGTAACGAGTAAGCTAAATAATTCAATGCATGTACACTTCTATATCCACTCCACCAGCTTTCTCTAAAATTATAATTAAACATAATTAACCAAACTATTGCTATACAAAAAGTAATTAAAGCTAAAATATTTCTTTCGTCTTTTTCTCTTATAGAATAAGCATACCAAGCAAGAAAACTTCTAACTGGTAAACATATGAAAAAAAATGCTAGTAAGATTTTATTCATTATTGATATAAACAAATATTTTATATCAAAATATTTTGTATTAATAATTTATCATATGATACATTTTTAGTATTTAAAAATAAAAAA
>CEOK01022827.1_pt1 | contig 24211 bp, 21 predicted proteins | sample 427001 | NCBI WGS metagenome assembly CEOK01 (sample SAMEA2591108, study PRJEB7988) | marine metagenome | isolation source: saline water (ENVO:00002010), including | reverse complement strand
TCGGTAATTTCATTACCAATAGATTTAGATATTGCTTTTAAAATACTTTTCATACCACAGTTTTTCAAATTTGTTATTAGCTGTAAGCAATTGTTTCTTTTTCATATCTTCGCCTCTTTGATTAAACAAATAGATATCATAATCGTATTCATAATTTATTGTTTGAATAGAACAAAAACCATCGCTTTCTTCATATAGTTTGTAATCTTTTATATTCTCATAAATGAATTGGTCCATACCTCTTCTATACTTAAATAAATTATACTCCGGGTCTTTCATAAACTCGTCATGTATCCAAGAGTTATCACCTTGCCAAGACATGATAGAGGAATTTAAAGGTGTATGATATTCAGGTCGCCACCATGCTGAACACAATGTAAAGTCTTTTCTTAAAAAATTATTTACATCACCTTTTATTAATATGTCTAAATCAAAATAAATGTTTTGACCATCTTTAAACTTTTCAAATATTAATAACTTATTAAATACTCCTCTTTCATCATCATACCTATTCTCTCTCATCACCTCAAACTTGTCATATTTGATACCTGAATAAGTATCAATCATATGTTTTAAATTATCAACATACCACTCATCATATTTTGTTCCTGTGCATACACAAATAACCCTTATCATTTCCAAAAATCCTTAATCCACTCATCACCATGTTGATGTATATTATTCCATACATTTGCAAAATGAACTATTTTAATTTTATCATTGAGACCATCACCTAATATCATATATTGCTCATCAAACTTATCCATATACATTTTATTATATCTTAAATTTTTATCGGGGTCTTTATCATATTTGGCAATCCATCTGCCAGGCATTTTAGATATATTACCACCTTGTTCAACTATTGTGTTATACACATAATTTTGTTCTCCATAATATTTGTAATCTACCGTTTTATTTTTATAGTAATATAACTGCCAATATTCTGGTCTTGCTTTAAATTTGTCCCAAACATATCTTAATGTACCTGATTTAAATTTATACCAACCACCGTTTATTGGAATGTTTTTATCATTAGTTGTCCACCACTTTGAATAAGAAACTAATTCACCTGGTTTTACAGGATAATCAATCATTTTTGTAATATCACTTACAATAACTTGGTCAATATCAAGAACAATAATGTCACCATCACCTATAAACTCTTCATCAAAAAATTGTAATTTATGCCAATGTCTTTTCACTTCCGTATTTTTCGGTAAAGGTATTACTCTATCTGCCTTTACATTGGGATTATCTGAATAACATACAAACTCAAATTCGCCTTTGTAATTTGCTTTTAATCCGTTGTACAATTTTTCAATATAATCTGGCGTGTACATGGGACCTGATTTATCTTTAAATTCAGGACTTACTTCAGACCATTCTGTACTTTCAAAATACAAACAACATATTCTAATCATCTTCTAATCTTTCTTTTTCTCTATCTTTCCACTTAAATTTTTCTTTATCTTCTTTCCACTTTTTATTACTTTCACCTGGGTCATGCCATTTTACACTATCACTATCTTTTAATACTGCTGATAATGGGTGTTTCTCAATTAACTTATCAGGTCTACCTGTATTAAACCAAATATTACCTTCATTTTTCCAAAACTCTTTTTTTCTAGGCCTATAAAAATTAATTTGTTGGGCACCTTTTTGTTTTAACATTATTACTAAAGAATTAAATAATGTCAACTCTCTATCAACAACCCAATTTTCATTGTAAAAATGATTTATATATTTAATGTATCTTGATTTATATTTTGAATACTTAAAACTTTCCCAAAATTCATAGAGGTGAGTATTCATACTAATATGGTCATCATAATAAAATGCCCACTTAACATCTTCATCTTTTCTTTCTTGACTTCTAGGTCTATGAACTACCGTAATTATACCTTGATAATATTTTGGTGCTAAATCAGTCATCATTTCAAAACTATCCCATGGTACCGTATATACATTTACTATACTAGGAACTTTTTTGGTTCTAACTATTTCTCTAAATAAAACTTGATTTGAGTAAGTATGTGTTATATCTTCGGGAAAATTCAAATTTCTGCTCCATCATACATTCCAAAAGCCCATTTTTTCTCTCTACACCACCAACATTCTTTACATGGTTTTGTAAAGTTATCCGTTTTATCGGCATATTCTACACATGAGGCTGTAATAGGAAATAAGTTATCTAATAAATTAAATTTTTTATATTGTTCAGCAACAAATCTTTTATCAAGATATTCTAAAGGACAATAAAAAGGTTTATTATGGTTTTCGTGATAAGGCACTCTTTCATGTCCGTGTTTATCTCTTCGTTCTTCTCTTTTAAATAATAAGTTATTTGCCTTTGCAACATCTTCAGGTGGATTTGCTGACCTACCATGTAATAATACTTCTATTTTATTTTCAAACCACAATCTGTCTTCATGTTCTTTATGTTTATTTACTTTATCTTTTTCGTGGTCTTTTTTATAATGATTTACTTCGTGATTAGCAAATTTGACCGTAGGAAACATCTCTTTAAAAAGTAAAACAATTTCCTCTGCATTCCAAATATTAGTTGGCCTAGTTTTATCAACACCTGTAATGGGAACTATCATAGCGTCTGAATTTGTTTTTTCTAATTCTCTGCAAGTCATAAACATTACTAAAGCAGAGTCGGCACCGCCTGATAAATTTATGCCTATCTTTTTAAAATCATTTAATCTAGGATAAGGATCCCAAAAATTTAAATCACCAGCTTCACTAGTATATTTCATAATAACTCCTAATTATATTGAATAGTCTTATTTGCTCTATTACTTCCACATATTCTGTTACAAATATTTATCGTTCTATTTTCCCAGTATCTTTTTAATATTGGTAAATTATGCCTGTAAGATTCAACAGCACTATCAAAATCATTCTTTTCTAAATTGTATTTAACTCCTGTATCAACTAAAAATCTAAAAAACTCATCTTCTTTTTTATCTACACCATATGTTTTTTTTGCCACCTCAGCATGAACATGACAACAAGGTAATAACATATTGTCTGGTGTTAAGTAAAATTGTTCTTTCATAATTGCCTTACATTTTACAGGAATATTAATGTGACCATCTTTTAAAGCTGAAGGTTGATACTTTTGATTCTTTGGTATGTTTATTGTGCCTTCTTTCTTTTTTTTATTAAATTGAACATTATAATCTTTTGATTGACTATTTGATACATTAAAACCTCTTGAACTAATTTTAGTGTTAAAAGATTTAAAACCTATTTTTTTAGATAACTTACTTGCTTCTTCTATTTGATGTTCATTATGTTCAAACACAATATAAACCCAATCTGCATGTCCACCCGATTTAATAAATGCTTCTGCGTTTCTCATAATCACATCAAAGTCTGTTTTCATTCTATACAAATGATTGGTGTCTTTTAGTCCATCAATTGCAAAGTTTATTGATACATTTGGTAGTTTACCTAACTCTGACCAAAATTCTTCTTTTCTCATACCTCCATTTGTATCATATCTTTGTTTTATACCACGAGAGGATATTAATTCAGATATTTCATAAACTTTAGGGTGCATAAAAGGGTCACCATAGTTTCCACAATAAGACCAATGTCTTAAATTTTTTGCTGTTTTAGAATCTAATATGTTTTGTATTACATCAATTCCGACATCTCTGTAGCCTGTTTTATGTACAATTTCAGATATACCAGGACCAATTGTTCCTGTTCTAGGACATAAAGGGCAACCTGCATTACACCTGTTTGTAATTTCAGAGTCTATTCTATGTAAGACTTCCATAATAATCATCCTTAAAATAAGGTGTCCATTCAGGAAAATATTTTAAAATATTATCACCTCTTAACTTATCTCTTGCTTTTATTTTTGCTATCATTTCATGCATTTGAAACTCGTCCCACTCTAAACTTTCAAGATAGTCAAGAGGTTTTTTAATCTTGTCAAGAACATCATAACTATTTTTGTAAAGTCTGTCTAAATATAAATCTCTTATATCAGGTGGTAAACCTTTTAAAGTAAACCAAGTAGGTCTAGTTAAATTAAAGAAACTAGGTGTTCTACCAAATTCTTCAGCACCTTTTACAGCTTCATCAACATATCCTATATTTAAAGGGTTAAGAGTAAATGCAAAACCCATACCTACATTTGGTAAAGACGCCATTAATTTTATATTCTTATAAACTTCAGGCCATTTTGAAGGATATCTAATATAATCATTTTTATGACCCCATAATTCCATAGAGCATTTGTAATGAACATGTTTAAATTCTTTTAGTAAATCAAATATGTATTGCATTTTAGGGTAACCAAAATTATTAGAAAATGCAAATATTTTTTTATCTTTTGCCCAACCTTCTTTAACACACTTTTCTAAAATATTTACATATTGTTTTATCAACCATGTTTCACCACCTATTAACTGAATTCTTTTTGTTTTTTTAATTGTTCGCCAAAACTCTTCTTCATCAATATTGTTATCTTCATAACTAATTCTAGGGTATGAGAAAGGCATAGAAGAACCTGACCTAATTTCTGACCTTTCTAAAATTTGAGATGGTGTGTATTCGCCTAAAGCAATCCACTCTTCGGCAACTCCTGAAGAATCTTCCGCTGAACACATTAAACATTTTAAGTTACAATAATTACCCCATACTTTAATTTGTGATGTATGAATTTTATCAGGCACAGGATATCTAGCACCAGGATTATCTTGTACATACTTAACTAATCTATCTAATTCAGTTAATTCTTCCTCGTCATTTCTCATATCATTATTATAGGCCATTCTAGGCGTACCAAAACCTCGCCATTCCGTTTCAATACACCTATAACAGGTTGCGATTGTAGCGTCCCGTTTTTTATGACCATTCGCCATCTCTTCTCGCAAATTTGCTAATTCAGGTTCATTCCAAACTCCTTCAATACCAATTTCTGATACATGTTTTTTTACATTCATTGTAGTGTTACAACATGGGTGTGCTAAACCGTATGTTGGTATATACATGTGTATGAAAGGTTGAGAACAAAAGAAATTACCTTTTTTCTTGATAACATTATCTAACATGTTACCAATGTCAGGTTTTTCTTTTTGTAGTGGAGATACAGGTACGACCTTTTTATTAGGGTCGCCTACATCAATTCTACTAAGCTTTTTGTGGGGTTTCTTGCTTTTTATTTTCATGGTCTAACATTTGAACAGCAATCCTAATAACTTCTTCAGGTGTACTTGCCTTCCTCATTAAAGACTTCAACTCTCTATTGTCGCAACTTTTGATTTGTTCTTTTTCAAACAATTCTAGTTTTAGACCGAATAAAATATCTTTATGTTTATCTTTATCAAATGTGTTACCAAAAATAAAATCAAAGAAAAATTTAATTACCGTGGATAATTTTTCTGGAGATTTTTCTAAATTTTTTGTTATTTCATTTACATCATAAACAAGACCGTCTTTTTTCGCTAACTTTAAAACCATTTTTTTGTATGCTTTCAATTCATTCTTTTTTCTTTGGTGAGTTATTTCTAGTAACTCTTCCTCTGAAACATACTTTGTCAATAGTTTATAGTAAGGGTGGTTTGGGTCAGATTCGATTATCGTTGGCGAGATAGCCTTACCGTCTTCAGTTTGTGTTAAAATTTCAATCTGCTTACGGTCATCACTAATATAATATGCCGTAATTAGATTTTCTTTTAATAATTTTTCGTTTAACATTAATTTAGTCCTTTTAACCTTTCACTTTCTATATATTCATATAAATCGTGATGTGGTTTCCATCCATATTTATACAAGATATCAGCATCAGCTTTATTATCTACTCTTTCCATCTCACTACCGATTTTCATTTCTGGTTTCATACCAAAATCTTCTACTAATTTTCTCACAAAAACCGTGTTTCCTGTGCCTATATCAATCACACCTGTTAAATCTTTAAGTAATAATATTTTAATTGCGTCAACTAAATCATAGACATGAATAAAATCTCTATGATGGTCACAATTTACCCATTCAACTTCTTTTCTAATAATTAGAGGTATCATCATATTTTGTCTACCATGAGGTCCGTAAACGGTTGTAAATCTCATACCTAAACTATTTTCAGGTGCAATCATCTCCATGCCGTATTTACTCATGGCATAAGGATTTTTCCAAGGTTCTTTTGCTGTGCTTGAACTTGCATATAATATTCTAACATTTTTATATGTAGAATAAAATTTAAATAATCTTTGACTAGCAATTACATTATTTTTCCAATATTCAGTAGGGTTATCTAAACTTGTTCTAACACCTGAATTGCCAGCTAAATGTATAACTAGGTCAATGTCTGTAGGTAAGGCACAGGTCATTACATCATAACCTATCTTTCTATCTACACAGACAAATTCGTGTTGAGTTAATCTTTCTCGTATATTTTTGCCGACAAAGCCTTCACTACCTGTTAATAATATTTTCATTCATAATCACCTTGTTAATAATTAAATTTTACTAATTTTTAAATAATATGTGTTAATACCTATAGCAGTACCGTTTGGAAACTCTTGAGCTCTATAATCGTTAGCGTTAATAAATCTTTGTTGATAATTACCCGAACCATTTAATCTAGTATCACCCATGCCCGAGCCTCTGTTTGTGCCTGAAGTGTAACTATAATTGATTTGGTAACCGTCTGTTGATTGTGCAGCTGTATATCTAATCCATTCTTGAATTAAACTACCCCAACTTGCACTTGAATATTCTTGTATATCATGTGAAGCAGTTAAAAACATTGGCGGTGTATATGTTGAATTTGCACCATTACACACATGTAAATAATAATTTGTTATTGTTGATGGTTGGTCTAAACTTTCTGGCATACCACCTGCCGTGTAAGCAGAAACATTTGCTCTTGTATCTGAAAATACAGGTGTACTACTCATTATAGTTGCACCTGCTACACTTAAAGATGTACTGATAAAATAAGTACCACCTTGAGCTGTCGTTGTACTTCCTGAAACTAAAGAGTCAATTGCTGGGTGTAAAAAAGTATCTTTAACATCTTGTAATGTCATTGATTGAATTTCGTTAGCTGCCGTTCTATAAACTGGCCATGTTCTTCCTGTGTCAGCAGTAGGAGTAAAAGCTGCTTTTACTTGATTAATTTTTCCATATGTAAACGTAACTACACCTGGCTCTGCCGTTGCAGATTCACTAGGATAAGATGATACACCACTTGAACTCACACCTGCTTGTAATCTTGTATCAAAAAGATTTCCTAAAGTACCACCAGAATTTACAACCGATAAAGCTGTACCTGGTAAAAGTGAGTATTGGTAGATTGTTTGATTAACAAGATTAGTGACCATTGCTGTGGTCATATCTTGAAGATTGCCGTTGTTATTGTATAAAGGTGTTCTTACTGCCATAATCTTTTTCCATCATTTTAATTTACTGAACCTTTTATAGTCTTTACTGCTGTGCCTGAACTATTGTAAATTATCAAAGTTGCAATATTAGCAAATATACTGGAGCTTGCATATCCTGTCGTATTTGTCAATGCCACGGTGCCAGTTGAGTCAGGTAAAGTAATTGTTCTATCGGCTGTTGGATTTGCAACGGTTAATGTCGTTTCATTTGCGTCATCCGAAGAGCCTTCAAACAAAATAGTTTTATTTTGTGCCATTGTCAAGTTAGAACCTACCGTTAAATTGTCTGTAAGCGAATCAATATTTACGGTAGCTGATGGATTTATTCTTGTATCACCACTTTTTATAATTCCAGATACTTGAAAGTTGTCATTTATTTTCAACTCTGTTGAATCAGTAGACCTAATTTCGTTACCAGATAATTCAATAGTACCTAAAGTGTGAGTACCACCTGTACCTGTTATTGTACCTGCTGAAACTGAAACAGCGTCTAAAGCGTTTGTTACGGTTAAGTTGTTTGGTATTGTAACATTGTTTGTTAATGAAACAGTAACGGTATCAGGTGCTGATACGGTCATGTCTAATTGATTTGAAGTACCAAAAAATCTTAATGTTTCACCTGCACCTAAAACCTGTCTAGTAGATGAAGCGTCTTCAACAAAGATACCTTCAGCGGAAGTAACTAGACTAACAACTTCATTCATTGCACCTACAATACTTGTAGCTGAGATTGAAGCGTCTAGTGTTCCGATATCACCAAAATCTGTTCCAGACAAAGCATTAAACTGCTGTCTAAATGTTTCTAGTGTATCTGTTATTGCTATACTTCTAACTGCCATTTACTAACTCTTTTATTAAACCTTTTATTTCTCTTAATTCTGCTTTTAAAGTATTTATCTCTTTAACTGCATTTCTAATTTGGTCACCTTGTTGTTCTCTTGCTTTTACTCTTGCCATGTATTGTTGATACTCACTAATATTTGTATTTACAATACCATTAGAATATACATCTCTAACTAAACTTGTATGACCTTCAACTTTTAAATACTTATCACTCATTATACAGCTAACGCAATACCTCTCATATCTTTAATTCTAGGCGGATATGATGATATTGTACCTTTCATAATAATTTTAATTTGGAATGCCGTAAAGTCATTTATACTAGTTGCTGAATATCTGTAATCTTTGAATGTTGTATCGTCTTCAGCAGGTATTAATGCTGTATCTGGACCACCATCTGTATTGAAAGGAGTCCAAGATAAGTCGTTAATATTTCTAACTTCATCTGAACTTGACCCTCTGTAGAAAACTTTTACATCTGAACTTGAACGAATGTTTGCTGTCAATCTTATATCTAACGCACTTGAAGGATTTGTTAACACAATCGGTCTAGTTATATATTGAGCAGCTGATGAACCACCAGTAGAGGCTGTATCTGCCACAAAGTTTGGTGTATTACCACTTGTAGCGTTGTTTAATCTGTTTTGAATTACAAACGCACTCATTCTTTGCATATCAAGAACTGGTGACAATTTAGTGTTTGTAGTATTGAATGTTAAATTTACAAGTAATGATTTTTGACCATTCATTTCGTTAGTTTCATTTATTTCACTAGCAACCATTTTTGGTGAAGTAAAGTAAATATTATCATTTGCAATAACTGATTGAGAATTTACAGAAGCTGTCAAAGCAAATTCTGATTCTGCACCATGAATTGATTTACCAGTTGTAGGTCTTACAGAATAAGCGATTGATGTTTCTGGAACCGTCATAGTTGCCAAGTTTAAATTCAATACATCATAAAGTCTATTTTGTGTTGCAACAACAGCCGCACCACCCACATCACCTGTAGCAGTTGCCGTTCCTGAAGTTGTTATATCGTAACTATCTAAAGTTACATTTGAAATAGTTGTAAATGTACCGTTAATATCGGAGTGTGCAATACCATTGTAAGTACCACTTGCTAATCCTGAAATTGTAACATTATTATCTGTACCATGCATACCGTGGTTTGGATGGAAAACTCTGATAACACTTGAAGAGTTTGTTGTTCTAATAGGATTAGTTTTTAATGTTCTTGAAGGTAAAGTATCATTTGATAATGTAATTGAACCTGTAACATTTTCAAACTCTGCTCTTCTCATTGTAAATTTAATATCTTCGTTTTGTTCAGCAGTCCATGTAGAACCGTTTTGAGATTTGAACATAACACCAGCATATGGTTGTTGTGATATTGTTCTATTAGTACCGATTGCTGTTTGACCTAATCTACCAACATAACAATTATAGTTGTTAGTCATTGCCATAATTACATAACAATACTCAACATTTTCTTGAATGTAAATAGGTGCTGGGAATGTAAATTTAGTTGCAACCGTACCGTCAGCACTTGTACTAACTTGATTAGGATTTAAACTTACTTCACCAAAAGGTAAAATTTTAGAACCTGGATATCCGTTTACAACTTCTCTAATTTGAACCGTAACAGGAATGTTTGTGTCTTTTGTGCTAAAGAATAAATCTAATGAAGTTATAAAGACACCACCTTTATCATCAATTAAGAATGTTTGAGCTAATGGGTCATGCCAACCAACCGTTCTAGTTGCGTCCCTTGTTGATGTTCTAACAATAGCTCTTTGTTCGTTTGTACTTTCTCTAACTAATCTTGGCTCTCTAGTAGAAATAATTGTTTCTGCTACCGTTTCTAATAAACCTCTAGCAGTATAATCTGCTTCTGCTGAAGTTTCTACATCTGAACTTCTATCGTTTGTAGCTGAACTTGTTAATCTGAATACTCTCTCACCTGTACGCCATCTTGGATTTGAATCTACTTTAGGGTCAGGTATTGCAAATACACCTGACACGGCTCCAGCTGCGTCTGTAACTAAATTTCCACCGAGTGAACCACCTGTAGGTGTAACATAAGTTGATACATCAATATTATCAAAGTATGCATAAACTCTTGTATTTGGTTTCATTCTAGTACCGCTAAATGATACATTTCTTGCTCTAATAAATGGCACAAATGCAACATTAACAATTCTGTCGCCAATTGAATTTCTAACTACTTGAGGAACTAATCTTTGTCTAACACCTGACCTTGTCTGTCTAACGGTTTGTTCGGAAGTAATTTCAGTTGTTCTAAAAACTCTTCTTCCTGCTCTTTGATTACCTGAAGTATCTCTACTTGATACATCTCTAGGAGCACCTGACCAGAAATCTTGCCAATCGTTCCATACGGTTCCTATTTCAATACCTTGTAATGCTGAATTTCCTAAACCTGAAACTAATGTATCAAAACCACCTGTATTATTAATAACAATTTGTGGTGCTCTTTCTGTTTCTTTCCATTCATCACCTGGAGGTGTTAACTCTACGGTACCTGCCCAAGTAAATACATCAAATGGGTTGACATTAACCGTCTTACTTGCAAAAGGTTGGTCAATTAAAGTTGACTCTGTATAAGGTAAAGTTAATATATCACCTGTTTTTTGATATTGTCCGTCTGACCTATCAGTTGATAAGATTGCTGTACCATCATCATCTGACTCTACTAATTGAACTGCGTCCTCGTTAAATGTTGGTCTTAACTCACCTTGCGACATATCAATAGCCGCTTTGTAGTTAATGTTACCCACATCACCAATATTATGTCCTGTAAAGTTATCTACAATAAATCCGTTTTTAAATCTATCAAAACCAGCTGAGTCTTGTATCTGTAAAGATTGTGCTGATTGTTCTAACATAGACAATTGAGTATAGTATTCTAGGTTTTCAATTCTACCTTCTAACTTACCAATATCTCTCATAGTAAATCTTCTATTGTCTTGTTTAGTAATTTTAATATCGTCTGGCGAAACCGTGTAAGCAGGAATATCTAATGTGTATAAATGCATTGCACTATCTAACTCTTTTGGAGTTTGTGGGTCAAGTGAACTTGCGCCTTCTACAACAACAAAATTTCCTTCTTTATCTAAAAATATTTTATCTATTTTAGGTAAATAATATTCAAAGTCTGAAGATACATCTGTATTAAATTTTATAACATCTACGGTAGCTGCACCTGAACCATCATATGACCTATCACCAGCACTTGTACCTGAAAGAATTGTTGAGGCGTCATCTACTCTAGGTCTTGTATCAATAACATCTCTTAATTCAAAAACTTTACCTGTAGTATCGGAAGTATAAGACGGTATATCTGCATATGAAATTTGACCTGAATAAGAGTCAACATCAAAATAATCTCCTGAACCGTGAGTAAAGAAATCAAAAGTAATTAATAGTCTACCAGTAGGTTGTAATTCACCTGATTTTAATTTAATTCTACCAATATCATAGAAGTTATCTCTTTGACCATTATCTAATTCAAATCTACTTGTAATATCTGTATCGCCTGAATTAGCGTTAGTAGAAAAGTTAGAAGCCATTTTGACAGATTTTAGAGCGTAAATATCTGACTTGCCTAAACTAATTTGTGGTGCTTGTGCTAATGCTTGTGTAGCAATTTGTACACTTGAATTTAATGTTAATGTTTTTGTTTTAGAATTTGCTACTGACCTTGAAATAGTTGCAAGTATTTTTACTTTATGTCCTGCATAGTTTGTACCAAAGTCAAGTTTTAAAGTTTTACCTGTAGGTGAACCACCCAATGTAAATATTGGATTACCTAAATGATTATTTCCTGTTAAACTTAATACATCACCCACAGAACCAGTACCACCAGAACCAGTTGTCATTATAGAAACTGCAAAATCTTTTTCTAGTAATGAACTAAATGTTTCGTTTGTACCAGCAGTAATTGTAACATCACCGTTTGATGATAATGTTCCTGTAAAATGTCTTCTTACTGCAAAGTTTGTATCAGTAATTCCTGAATTAGCTGTAGTTTTTAATGTTTTGATAAAGTCATAAGGTAATTTAAATACTGAAGTATTTTTACTTGCGTCTTGTAATTTTGTTCTTTTTCTAATTAAAACACCAGAAGATATGGCATTTGAACCATTAAATGTTGCGCTAACTTGTAATAATACATTTGATTGAATTGATTCAATTGTAGCTGTTCTTACGGTACCAGTTACATCAACTGCCTCAACTATATCGCCAGGTTCTAACTCTGTTAAAAATCTTGTATTGTTACCTTGTACAATTGTTGAACCTGCTGTATGGTTTATGTTACCTGATAAAATTAACTGATTACCATTTGTTTCATCAAGAGCCGTATCAGCAGTATAAACAGGAGAACCTGCCATACCAACTTGTTTTACTTGACTGAAATCAAATGACCTGACTGCTGGAAAACCTACTGCGTTTGATTGTATTACTGCTGTGTTACCTGAAGTACCACCTGTAATTGTTTCACCAGGTACAAATGTTCCTGTTACGGCAGATACAATCGCAACACCATGAGTATAATTACCTGAAGATGTAAACGCTGTAACATTTTGAGATGTTGTTCCGTCTGCACCAAATAATTGAAATGAATTTGTTCCAGGATTTCTAACCGTAAATATATCACTTGTTGTTACTGCAACACCACCTACTGAAAAACTAGGTGATAAAAATTTAACTTGCTGACCTTCTTTTAAATTATGACCTGTAGCAGTTACAACACCTGGATTTGCAACACTAATACCTGATACTGCGCCAGTTTCAGTTGTGCTTTGTTGCATGAAAGTACCACTAGCACCTGAAACACTACCTGTTATTATTTCACCATTTGTAAATGATTGAGCAGTTGTAATATTTAAATGTGTAAACATCTCTATATCGAATAGATAATGTTTATAAACTGCTGAAGTTAATGAAGAACTTGCAAATATATTTGAAGCAGCTGAACCTGAACTAAATTCAAAACCTCTACTCTTAGCAACACCAATATTATTTACACCTGATTCTGTACCAGTATTTTGTGTTCCTCTTGAAGCTGAAGGAGATTTAAATAGATTTACTAATTTAAATGCCTCAATATCACCAGTTACGAAACCAATGTCAGGCGAACCAAAAACATTTGTTACATTAACAAAGTTACCAATATCAAATCTAGTGTTAAAGTTATTTTGAGTATCAAAACTTCTTGCTTTGTTTATATCAACAAAAGAAGTACCAATAGTTTCTATTTCATAACCTCTAACATATGCTTTTCCTGGAGATAATCCAGCAGCTACTTTTGCCTCTGAACCACCTGAAGCGGCCGTAAATATACCTCTGTTATTTCCTGATAATAAATGTTCTCTTAAATCTAAATCAAAATCTTTTACTGCGTAATCACCTGACTCGTCAAATGTTCTTCTAGCAAAAGTATCTTCTAATACAGCATACTCTGTTGTTCTAACTTGGTTTTGAATTAAACCATTTTTAATTCTTAATAATTCTATGAAGTTATTATCTTCGGTAGATGAAATTGTTTTTTTAGTTAAAGTTAATGTTATTTTAAATCTGTTTGCACCAGGAGCATTTGTATTTGATGTACCTTGAGCATTATCATTTAAAGTTGCGTCATCATTTGAAGTTTGAAAAGATTCAACTACACTTAAACCAACTCTATAAGAAGGCCTGTTTGTATATTTGTCAAGTATAATTCTTTGACCTAAAACTTTAACATGAAATCCATTTATATAATATACACCTTCTTGTACTTCAGCAGCCGAACCAGTTGCTGTTGTATTTACTACAGCTTGAGCAGTTGTATTTACGCTGTTAATTGTTGTTGAAACTGAAATTGTTTCTCCGGCTGAGAAAGTTTGAGCGATATTGTCTGTACCTGCTTTTAGATACTTGACATATAAAGTATTAGGGTCTGTACCATCTGTTGCTTCAGTTTCAATTACTAATGCTTGAACACCTGAAGTACCACCTGTTAAAGTAAGACCTTTAAAATCTGTTAATGTAATACCGGCAGCTGCTGTATCTGTAAATGAAGTTAATTTAACTGCATAGTAATTTAAATCATAACCAATTTCGCCAGGTATGACCATAGAACCTTGTTCAAAAAGGTGGTCTGATACCCTTTCAATTTGATTTTGAAGGATAGTTTGTGATTGTGTTAATTCTCTTGCCTGTACAGCAAATGAAGGTCTGAAAAGTATTCTATGATAGTTTTTACTTTCAGCATAATCATCATAATAAGGCGAGAGGTTAAAATCAGTTGGACTTGGCATTTAACTCCCCTTAAAACTCAACGATTAACTTTATATTCTCCGTCTGGTCAGCCGCTCTAGTAATTGGTGCTCTATTCTCAACATATAAAACTTGTCCAGAACCTGAGTCAATTTCAGCGGTTGCGTAACCAGAGGCGAATACAACATTGTTAGTAGTTGCTGAATGTGATGTATCAGGATTACCAGTTGCGCTTGAAGTTGCACCTGTCACCGTAGCATTTGTGCTAAAGGCATTTTTAGAACCATCTGTATCAACACCTTCATTTAAAAATCTTGTTTGTACATAATACAAAATTGAATTAGTTGCGTCCCATTCTACGACTTTACCAACAGCGTTTGTTGTCGCTTGAGTTATCTTTTCGTCTGCTTGAAATGTTCCTGAAACTCCTGATAATTTTATTGCTTTGGTTGCTCTCATTGTTGTTGCTGTAGAAGCATTACCTGAAGTTTTAGGGTCTTTTAATAATGCAACTTTTCTAAAGTCATTTGCAACCGTAACATCACCAGAGTTTGCTGATTCTGTTCCTTCTAAAGAAGCGTTAAGCATAATAAAGAAACCGCCTAACTCTTCTACTGCATTAAATCCGTGGCCACCTTTTGGTTCAATTATTACATCAATTTCTGCACCTGTTAAGTTTGTTGAACCATTAGATACTATTTTTGCGTTTGGTAAATATCCATATGTATAACCAGAACCAACACTTGTCATTGTTACTGAAGTTACAGCACCTGAAGAAACAACTACGGTAGCAATTGCACCTGTACCATCTCCTCTAATAGGAATTCCTGTAAATGTTCCGTCTGTACCACCTGAACCAGCAGTTTTAATTTTACAAATATTAATTGCGCCATCTACGGCAGCTGCTGAAACGGTTGAGTTTGTTGAAACTGCCATAAAATCTGTAGATAAAAAGTTTGCTTGTTGTGAAGCAGATAGTGTGTACATATATTTCCACTTATAACCATCTGCAAGTGATAAAATAGATGTAGATGTTCCCGTAGGTTCTACCGTTGATTGAGCGTTACCATTGTTATCTAAACATTTGTAAACATTTCTAGCTGAAGTTAATACATAAAAAGTTGCGTCAAACAAAGTAGCCGCTCCACTATTTCCTGTATTAGCAGTTGTTGTACCTGTTAAGTAATCGCCATAATCATGTCTGTAATAATCGTAAACGGTACCAGTTGTCCAGTTTCTTCTAGGAATAACTATTGAAATATTACTTGAGTCAATTTTCTTTGCAGCCAGCATATCATCATAAGTAAAGTTTTGTGTATTCTCTGTATCTGTAGGTGTGATAGGACTTGCGTCTGTTCCTTCATTTTCTGTACGATTATCAGGTCTTGAAGCAGTCGCATACGGCATTGGTCTACCAATTGATAGGTAGTAAGTATTACCTGCTGTTTCGGTAAAACTTTCTCTAAATTGTTCACTATTGTGAACTCTGAATTTGTTTGTTATTATTGCTGGCATATTATTTTAACTCTTCCTTAACTATATTTATACAAGTTTTCATTAGCATTATTCATTAGCATTATGTTTCATTTATTTTTTGAAACAATACATGTGTTCTATTACCTGAACTAGAACCATACATCTTTACGGTATTTTGAGAAAATGCATTAAATCTGATTTTATGAGTTGATACATCTGTTACATCAAATGTGCATAATTGCGTTGTTGCAGCTCTTTCATTTGTGCCACTTTGTATATCGTCTGAATTTCCTGCTCTAAATGTCCAACCTGTACCACCATCTACCGTTTGTTGTATTGACAATTCATTGTAATTAGAATCATTTCCGGCACTATTAAATGCACATATAGCCGTAATTAAGTAAATACCGGTAGCAGGAAAAGTAAAGATACCTGAACTTTCTGTCATACCTGTACCTACACCAGCGTATGAGGCAGTATCATCTCTTTCCCAACCTACGATAGTTGAAGCTGTACTTGTTGAGTCATGGTCAGAGGCTAATCTCCACACATCAACCATTGTACCACCACTAGCTTTAGTAATAGTTAAATTATTTGCTATTGTTCTTGTTATCGTTCCCATATTAATATCCTATATGTCTTACCGTTATTTCTGCGTTGTCAGCCGGTGCTACTTGAAAAGTTAATGTTGTCCCTGATACCGTATAGTCATCTGTAGGCACCATACAAATACCGTTTACAAAAACCAACATATCATCAACGGTACCACCGTAAGTTAATCCAGTAAATGATTTACCAGAGTTTGCACCAGCAAGGTTACCTGTAAATTTTTGATGAGAGTTTACAACTCTGTTTACTTTACCACCTAAACAATTTACTTTATGACCCATGTAAGAGTGAGCAGTACATTGATATGATAATGTTCTAGGTGTTTGAGAGTGTACATCTATTCTAGTATAAGCGCCTGCGTTACCTGGTGTTCCACTTGTTGTTACATTAGTTGTCCATTGTCTATTCTTATCAATGTCCCAATAAAATGCTAATGGGTGTGTTGCATTTGAAGGATCCGATTGGTCAAACTTATAAATTCCCGGAGCTAATATTAATTCTGGCGCTTGTACGCCATCTAAAGCATAACCTAAAGATGAACCTGAATTATATTTAAAGTGTGTAGTATCTTTTGTAACTACCGTTACGGTAATAACTCTATCAACTTGAGCTGTTGAACGAAAACCACTATATGCAATATCTGTAATATGATTATTTTGTGCGTCTAAAAATCCGCCAAGTTGAGGTGTTGTGTCAGAAACAACATCACCACCTGTAATCGTAATTGTTTTTGTTGCGCCTGTGCCTGAAGCCGTAACAGCAGAACCTACAAAGTTTAATGTTGTAGCGGCTGTTGATAATGCTGAACCTTCTTCTTGTACCGTTAAAGCACCACTAGCTGAACCTGCATTAAATCTAGCCTGTGCTGAATTCCAAACTAAAGTATTACCATTTGCTATACCTGAAATGTTAACATTCGGGTGTCTTTCAACACCGTCATTCTCTGTTAATATATTAATCCAACCAGCTGAGTCTGCAACATAAGGTTTGTCACCAGTTGTATCGTAAGCAAACATACCTTCATAAGTTGATTCACTAGGAAAGGCTCCTGTTCCTGCAAAATTAAATCTAGCTTTTGAACCTGCACCAGTTAAATCAATTGTTCCTGTTCCTGATACACTAGAAGCACCTGTTAAACTAAAGTTGGAAGCTGAGGCTGCTGTTGCACCTAAACTAACTGAAGTTGCACCTAGAGTAACCGCTGAATTTGCCAAGTTAGCATTTGTTATACCAGCTGAACCTGATAAATTAGAGTTTGTTAAGTTAGCAACTGCAATTGTTACCGTGTCTCCTGAAACGGTTGATGTTGCACCACCTGAACCAATAATTTTTAAAGTTTCACCTAAACTAATATCTGTAGATGTTGATGAAGTATCAACAAGTGTAAATTTTGGATTTACTAAAGCTGAATTTGGTACATTTGTTAGTGTGTTTGCTGAACCTGATATTGATTTATTTGTTAGTGTAACTGAATTTGTAAGTGTGGCAAAATCATCATCTGTTAACGCTGTATTAAATTCTGCTGTTGTACCTGTTAGAGTATTAGAACTCAATGACATTGATTTGTTTGACATTGTTACCGTACCTGAAGAGGTCATAATAGTATTATCGGTAGCAATCGTTAATTCATCACCCGATAATGTAGCGTCTATACCAGCACCACCTGTAATCTTTAATGTTTCTCCTAAATCAATTTGAGAAACGGTAGAAGTTGAATCTGATAGTTTTATAAAACCTGATAAGGTAGTACCGTCACCAACAGCACTATACAACTCATTAAAGTTTGCATTAATTTTAGTACCACCACCACGCAGGTTATCACCTGTTCCGTCATTTGGATTAGTACCTAGATTGATTGTTAGTTTTGCCATATTTTTGTTCTCTTACACTATTTATAAACTTTATTAAGCGATTGTGTCATCAAAAGTTTTGTTTGTATTATCAAATTTAATTAATGTGTTACTGAATAGGTCAGCATTGAAAGCCAGCTCTGATGGAAACGCAAAATTCATTTTCATCAACCTACCAATTTCACTAGAAGTCAATAGAAATATAGGGTTTGTACCATCTAAACTTGTTCTAGTACCAAAGATTTTTAATTCACTTAATCTTTGAATAGTAATACCTGAAGCTGTATTAGTTGTACCAAATATTGTATTTGCGTGTTTATCTAATTGAGCATATCTAGGTCCTACATATGCATGACTTGAATTAACTCTTATTGGTGTACCATTTCTATCCACAATCGTTCTTCTAATTCTACCTTGAATATCGTACTCTATACCTGGTCTGAATAAAGTTAAATCTCTTGTATTTGTAGCAAAGTGGTCAACCGTATCTGTATTAGAATCTATTTGACCTGCCTCATGTGGTTTAGGTCTTAAACTTGTTCCGTCATCTACGGTTCCTAATCTTCTACCAAATATAGTAGAGAATAATGTATTTACAAGACCCATAGCGCCCTCATCTGAAGCACCTGAAACTCTACCAATAACCGGTGTTCTAGTTTTGACACTTAATCTTGTAGTTACATCAACTTGACCAGTAAAATAAAAACCTGTAGTATGCATTGTCTTTTTAAATGCGTCCCGCCATAAGTCAATAGATTGACCAACTTTTAATACATAAGAAAAATCTTGATAGTATAAACTATCTTGTATTCTCATTGTAGTTTCTGATAATTTACCTCTTTCTGAAATATAAACACCATCTGTAGGTACTACTGAAGCAACTTGAACGGTTACATCTGCAATATCAATTTTTGCAATTTTAGCTGTTGCGCCGTTATCAAAAGTTAAATTATCATTTATACCAAAACCACCAGATACATCTGTAGTTTTTAAGAATGACCTTGAAGTGTCCCAGGATTTAATTGTTGAAACTTTTGGACTTGTTATTTGACCACTAGCAGGTATTGTACCTGTAATGTTCTTTAATATCATGTTGTTACCAAATTTTAAAGTAGGAGGTGTTGGACTTAATTCAAAAGATTTACCATGTTCTATTGTTGCAACATTTAAAACTCTACCAATATTATTACCAAATGCTCTCAATATTGCATTTGCACCACCAGTTGATGTAATTGATACCGTAGGTAAAGTTTCGTAACCTAATCCACCACTAATTAAAAATATATCTGTAATATCTCCTACACCTGTACCAGATTCTTGTACAATTACATTACCCTCATATTTGTCGCCACTACCTGTTTCATCTTCTAAAATTATTCTATCTTCTTCATCAGCGTCATCTTCTCTTAAAAAACCACCATTAACAATTTTAACAAATGCTTCAGCACCTTGACCTAGTGTTCCTGTATTATCAAAATTTATTGTATCGCCAATGGCATAACCTACACCAACATTATCTACAACTAATTCTGTGATTGGTCCTGAATCAATTTCACTAATTTGAAATAAAGCACCCTCACCACCACCAACAACTCTTACGGTATCTTTAGTAGAATATAAAGCGCCATCATTTAAAATTATTTTTTCTCCAGGAATACCTGTAATATCAGCCTTTACAAAATAGTTGTCTGTATCTGAAGCGGTACCTTGTACTTCTTCACCTACTTGAAAAGTACCTTGAATATTTGTACTACCTAAAACTAACTCGGTAACTTCATCTGTACCGATTTGAAACTTTTGTAGGTTTTCAATAATAGCAGTTGCATTTGAATTTTTACCTGTAATTGTTCTACCAATTAATTGTGCTGGGTCACCAACTCTTGCAATAACTCTTAAAATTTGTTGTGAGTCAAATTGACCATCTGAAGCTTTTAAAATTTGTTCTCTAGGATAAAAAGTTTCTGACTTTTCGTTAAACAATAATCTAAAAAATAATTCATGTCCTCTTTGCGTACCTTTTGAACGGTAAAAAGATTTTATGTTTTTAACTAATTGTCTTTTATCAACATCTTCGTTTAAAGTTTCAGGAAGAGTTGATAAAAACTCATCTCTCATTTGTGTTAAGAAGTAAGAAACAACTTTATCAGGATCCCTAAAGTTTACAAGGTCAACAATGTTATTTACAGGATTAGGAGTGTAACCATCAAGTGAAGCTGTTGCGTTTGATGTTTGACCTACAATTAATTCGCCACTAATAAATTTATCTTGAGCAGATATAATTAAACGGCCGTTTGATAAGTCTTCGACTAAAATTACTGCTTCTGCATTTGAAGTTTGACCTTTTACGGTTTCACCTCTAGTAAATTTACCAAATTCAGATTCTTCATATAATATTTTATCACCACCGTCTAGTGTTGTTCTAGCTGTATCTATTCTCGTTGCGTTTAATACTAGATTGTTTGCTTGACCTGTTTCAGTTTCTAATAATATACCAACCGTAGTTTGTACGGAAGTAACTTTAATTTCTGCTGATTCTAATAACTGATAATATACCTTTAAGAACTCGGCAAATTTTGGGTGGTCTGCAACTACATATTCTGGTAATTGCTGATTGAGAATGGTTGATAGTTTTTCATTAAACTTTGCCATTTGTCATTAATAACTTGAACTTGTTGTATAACCGATACCTGCCTCTGAAGAACCTCCGACAAAAGTATCTGCTGTTACATTTATTGTAGAATTAGGAATATCTATTTCAACAATTTGGTCTCTAACAGGAGTAATGTCATTTGAAGCTGGTGTTACGGTTAATTCAATTACGGTTGAAGCTGCTCCTCTAATATTTGAAATTGAAGATATTGCTAAAGAATTTAAAGTTATAGAACCGGTATCGTAATCAATTGTTCCTTGAGTTGCGTTAGCGTATGTTTTAACTCCTGAAACAAGATAGTATCTTCTAACATTTCCTTGACCATCATCATCTAAAAAATGTTCGTTATTTGTGTCTCCGGCAATTTTAAATCCTGTAGAACTTAAAATACCACCACCTGCTGAATTGTGTCCAGAATGTGGATTGTATAATGCATTTCTAAAATAAATGCTGTATGCGTTTGATGAACCTAAAGTTGGTGTAAAATCTTTTCTCATTTTAACGGTTGTTATATTTGATAAAATACTAGGGTCAGTACCATCAATAATACCTGTTAATTTTGAATATCTGAATATTGAATCAAATTGTTGCAATGTGTTTGTATTATAATTTGTAATAGAAGTTATAATTTCTGATTTTATAGTGTTTGCTGTTTTGGTTGTTGATTTAGCGTCAAATTTAATTGCTGATGTAATTAGAATAGAAGTTGTTTCGGGGTCAACTATATCTGGTTTTACTGAACCAACATTATAAGGTGCTAACTGCGTTACAATATCATTCTTTGTTGTTTGTGTTAATACTGAACCTGATTTTGGTTTGATTGCAATTTTAACAATACCATATCTTGGTGTTTCGTCATCTTCACCACCCCAAGCACTAACTGATTGAGCATTAGGATATAAACTTTTTACAAGCGTTTCATAATCAGTTGCCGTAACTGCTCTGTCTTGAGCTGCATAATTTAATGGTGCATTAAATCTAATTGACTCATTTGTTTCTGGCTCTGTTCCACCTGAAGAGGCAGAGTTTACCGTAATTGCAACATCTGAAAAACCACCAATAGAACCTTGTAATGTAAAATTACTTGCGCCGTTAGAAACAGTTTTATTAGTTACAATATATTCTAAAATTACAATGTTACCATCTTGTGGTTTAACACCTGTAACTCCGTCACCAAAGTAAACTTCAAACTTGCCATCTGAACCTTCTTGTAAAAAATAAACTTTAGTTGTATCATTTACGCCATTATAACCAACAGCTGTTGTGTAAGATGATGTTGTTGTATCTGTCGCACTATTTTGAAGTGAAACTTGTAAAGTTGAAATATCTGCATTAGCACTAGGTATTACAAATTTTTGGTCAACATCTAAACTATCAACCGTATATTTAAAAGTAACTAAAGTACCTTCGTAAATATCTAAATTTTGTAATTTGTAAATACCATCTGTAGGTGTAATAGTGTTAATTTGATTTGTAACATACTCGTAAGTAATACCACTTACGGTTGTTGAGAAAACGGTTCCTTTATTCATTGTAAGTACGGTACCTGAAGCATTGTTTAATGTAACATCAATATTTGCTTTAGGTGCTCTACAAGAAGCAGGAGTATAACCTATCATTTTAGCCAATGACACAATATTATTTCTTATGTCAGCACTATCAAGATACAACTCATTCGTTGTCATGTTTGCTAAGTATGATAGATAATGTGTGTTGTAAGATAACACATCTAATAATACTGAAAATCCAGAACCTTCAAAATCATAATCTTGAAATTGTGTTTGATTTTGTAAAAATGTTTTTAAGTTATCTTTTATTAAATCAAAATCTAATTCTGAAACTGATAGTTTATTACTTGCCATATTATCTTAACCTTTTTAAGAATGTACTTACTATTTGTGGTCCTGGAAAACCTTGTACATAAAAATAAATATCTATAACTAATCTATTACCATCTATATCATCATCAACTTTAATATCATATAACTCAACTCTTGGTTCGTAGTTTTGTAAAACTTCAGCAATCTTATCTTTTAGAAAAACTGCTGTCATAGGTGTAAAGTTTTCAAATAATAATTCTCTTACACCACAACCTAATTCAGGATTAAAAGGTCTTTCGTAATAATTAGTTTGTACTAAATTTTTTACTGCTCTTTTAATGGCAGTAACATCTTCTACAACATTTACATCATTAGTAACCGTATTTCGGCTGAAGTCTAGGTCTAAATCTCTAAACTTTCTTGAATTTCTTTTACTTGTACTAGTGTTTTGTGAATCGTAAATGCTCATAGTGCTAATATTTATAAGACTTTTCTAACCGTTTGCAAAAACATTACCAGAACCACTTGTCATAGCACCTGCGTCTGCACTATCACCTATTCTACCGACTTTTATACCAACAACATAAACATTTGGCGAACCAGCATTTACATTTGCTACATGGTCCGGACAAGGTGGATTAGGAGGATTAGGGTGAGCTACCGTAGGGTCACCAATTCTTGCAACTAAAATATTGTTTGCAAAAACCGTACCTTGACCCGGCGTAGCTAAAGTAGTCGTTCCTACACACGCATGACCTGTTGATAAACTATCACCTTTTCTACTAACGGCTGGCATTTTTAGCTTTTAAAGCCTCTCTTCTTCTTTCTTTAACTAACTCTTGTTTTATTTTTCTACCGATTGGTATTAATATACTATGGCACATTTCTTTGCCTTTTTTACTGATATATTCAACACTAATCATTGTATCTTTAAAATGACCTTGTACAGACATTATTGCTTTTTTTAAACTTATCTGCTCGGTCTCTTTTTCATCACCATTTGCATTCCAAAACTTAAATAATCTCATTTTTGCCATAAATTACTTTTCATCATGTCGGCATGTAGTACAACATTCAATTGTAACATCTTTTCCATCACCATCTTTGTAAGTCTGCATACATTTTTCGCCACAATGACATTTATGTCCACAATTATTACAATTTTCCATGAAATTTCTCCTTTTCTACTATTTATTAAAAATTACAAGCTGCTTTCATCTGCTGTATGTTGATTCTTTTCATGTCATCCATAGAATCCATTGCTGATTCGCC
>CEOK01014817.1_pt1 | contig 24250 bp, 24 predicted proteins | sample 427001 | NCBI WGS metagenome assembly CEOK01 (sample SAMEA2591108, study PRJEB7988) | marine metagenome | isolation source: saline water (ENVO:00002010), including | reverse complement strand
GTTGTTATTGATCCAGCTGTTTTGTTTGAAGAGATTGATAAATTAAAAACACAAGGTATTGAAGTTACGCCGGAGCGATTAAAAATATCATCCATTGCAAATGTAATTTTACCATTCCATAAAATGTTAGATGGTCAGCAAGAAGCGAAGCGTCATGAAGAAAAAATAGGAACAACAGGAAAAGGAATAGGCCCGGCTTACACAGACAAAATCTCAAGAACAGGAATAAGAATTCAAGATTTGTTAACAAAAGAAAAAATAAGAAAAAAAATTGATAAACGACAATGGCAAAATGTGTTTAATAATGGGAATTTAAATATTGATCAAGTTGTCGATGAATATTACGAGTTTGGTCAAAAATTAAAGCCTTTTATGATCGACTCATCACTTTACATAAACCGTGCCATAGATGCAGATAAAAATGTAATTATGGAAGGAGCTCAAGGAACACTTCTAGACGTGGATCATGGAACATATCCATTTGTGACATCATCAAACCCAATATCAGGCGGAGCCTGTATTGGAGCAGGTATCGGCCCACATAAAATTAACAAGGTCATTGGTGTAACAAAGGCATATTTAACACGTGTAGGAGAAGGCCCATTTACAACAGAGTTAACAGATGAAACAGGCGAATTTCTTAGAGATAGAGGTGGCGAATTTGGAACAACAACAGGCCGAGCACGCCGTTGTGGTTGGTTAGATCTTGTAGTATTAAAGTATGCTGTTCGAGTAAATGGTATTACTGAAATATGCTTTACGAAACTAGATGTATTAGATGGTTTAAAAACAATTAAAGTCTGTACCGCTTACAAAGCCAAATCAGGAGAAATTTTAGAAGAGTATCCGTTAGACCTTGATGTATATTCTGAATGTGAGCCTATTTATGAAGAATTGCCAGGCTGGGATGATGATATCTCACAGATGACAAGCTATAAAGAATTGCCAAGTAACGCAAAAAAATATTGTGAATTTGTGTCTGCGCAAATAGGTGTAAAAATAAAGCTTATTTCAGTAGGTACAAGAAGGCGCCAAACAATAAATTTATTAGAAGTTTAAATTAGCGATAAAAATTATTCAAAATAAGATCAATTTCTTCATTTTTGATAAAAATATCCGGGTCTGTAAAACGAACATCAGGAGTGCTTTCAAGATCTTGAGAGCGATGATCTATTGCAAGCACGTCTATAAAATCAGTTGAGGAAATAGAAAATAAACAATTCTCAGAGTCAAGTTGATCTAGACCAACAGGCGAATGAGAGAAACATTTAAGGTATTTTTGTGGAGTGTCATCGTAATATTCCATTAAAAACGACTTTATATTTTGTTTAAAAAGAGACCCTTCATATTCTAACCCAATCAATTGTCGAAAAAAATCATCTAAATTTTGAGCAGCCAAAGGTTTTTTTGATAAGCGAGCATGTTTCAACAAAGAGGTTATTTTTCTTTTAGACCGAGGGCAAGGGACGGGCGATGATGAAGTTGAATGAATAGAGTGAAGCGTCATAAAGCACCTTGAAAATTTAATTACCATGCCTAATATAGACGAAGTAAAGTGAGATTGTCAAAAAAGAAGACCAATACATGTTACTATAAAAAAATGATGATTAGAAAGCACATGGTAATAATCTGTAGTTTACTTTTTTTATTAGTTTTATCTAGTCATGCTGAAACAAATAAAGTAATTGTTACAGCAACGCGAGAAAATAACACGTTAAGCGAAACCGCCTTATCAATAAGTTCTATCAGCGAAACACAATTAAAAAGTGGAAAACCAATGCTTTCTTTAGGAGAAACATTAAATCAAGTTCCTGGAATATTTAGTCAAAACCAATATAACTATGCCCAAGATTTACGAGTATCAATTCGTGGATTTGGAGCACGATCAGCATGGGGGATTCGTGGAATTAAAATCATTGTTGATGGGATTCCCTTTACGTATATTGATGGTCAAAGTCAAATAGATCAACTTGCAGTTGAAGATATAAGTAAAATTGAAATCATTCGCGGGCCAATGTCAGCATTATATGGAAATGCAGCGGGAGGCACAATTATGATCACGACAAAAGATAAAGAAAAAAATAAATTAGAGATCAATTCAATTATAGGTCCCTGGGGGTTAAGTAAAATTACGCAAAAAGCAGCAGGAAATCTAGACAGCATTACATATTTATTGAATATGTCATATTTATCACAAGAAGGCTGGAGAGAACATAGTGAAATTAAACAAACCAGTTTCAATGGGAAAATGAAAATGAGGTTAAAAGATCATTCCACTTTATTAATTATGTTAAATGGAATCGATTCACCATTTGCTTATGATCCCGGAGGATTAACACGTGAAGATGCAGAAACACAGCCAAGAAGGGCGTGGACATCAAATATATCTTACGACACGGGCGAACAGGTGAAAGAGCAACGACTGAGCGCTTTATACACAAGACAATTTAGTAGATTTGACATTGAATCAAGCCTTTATACTTTGGGACGTCAATTTGAAAATGCAATACCAGCTAGAGTAGTTAAGTTTGATCGTATTGTTCGAGGGGGCTACTTAAATATGATCTTGCCATTAAGCTTTAAGAAGGTTAATCATTTTATTGTTTCTGGGGTTGAAATAGCAGCCCAAGAAGATGCTAGGGAAAATTATAATAACAGTAATGGACAAGCAGGTAACACACTATTATTAAATCAAAATGAAAAACTACAAAGCATAGGTCTTTATTCTCAAGATCAAATATCGTTCAATAAGATGAATATTATTCTAGGATCACGCTACGATCGATTAGGCTATCGAATTACTGATTATGACAACACCGATGGAGACCAATCAGGCAAAACCAACTTCGATCAATTAACCAATCGATTTGGGGTATCGTATAAATTTAAAAAAAGTATTATTCCATATACAGCAGTATCACAGTCGTTTGAAACGCCTTCTTTAACAGAGATTGTAAATAGAGCCGATGGAAATGATGGAATTAACACGGCATTAAAGCCTCAATATGCAACAAATTACGAAATAGGAGTGAAAGGTAATAACAAGAGACTTCGATATGATTTAGCATTATTTAAAGTGAACCTTAAAAACGAACTTATTAAACAAACAGAAGGAACGGATAACGGTGCTGAGCTAGATTACTATGTAAATTCAGGCCATTCAGAAAGAATAGGACTTGAATATTCTTCTCAATTTAATGCAACAAAGCATTTTTTTTTAAATGTAACGGCATCCTACATAAAAGCAACATTCACACATTTTTCGCATGAAGGAGAACTATTTTCAGGTAATTATATTCCAGGCATTCCAAAACTGACTATTGGGGTTGAACTTATTGCAGAGCATAACACCGGCTTATTTTTGAGTCTCGATTATAACCAAGCCAATAATATTTATTTAGATAATGCAAATGACCACAATGTAAATGAGATGAATATAAGTAATTTAAGATTAGGGTATAAAATAAACCAAAAAAAAATAAATGGTACGTGTTTTGTTGGCATAAGAAATCTAACCAATGAAACATATTTTGATAATTTAAGGATTAATGCGTTTGGAAATCGATTTTATGAAGTTAGTCCAGCAAGAAATCTTTATGCAGGTTTAAATATAACAAGAACATTTTAAAAAAGAGGCAGTACAAATAACCACCTCTTTAATAAGTATACAAATGTATCAATTAATAGCTAAAAACTTAATTATTATGAAACAACACAACACGGCGTGTCAGATTTTACAACAACATCCTGCGCCGAAGCAGCTGTAGTCGCACTTTGCCCCGAATTAGCTCCAGCATTTTCTTTAGCTGTGGCATAAATAAAATGTGTTGCACCAAATGGATTTTCAGAGGCCGTTAGCAAATCTGAAGTAGTATGATCAATTTTTACTTCTTCAGTTACAGGTGTGTAACACGTATTTTTTGAACATCCATTTTGTGGAGACCCAGGTTTAATTTTTACTTGTTCAATAACAGGTTTGACACAGGTGCTTTTTGAACATCCATTTTGTGGAGACCCAGGTTTACTTTTTACTTCTTTAATTACAGGTGTGTCACACGTGTTTTTTGAACATCCATTTTGTTGAGACACAGTTTTTTTTAGATTCGGCATTTCAAAAGTATTAGAACAAGTACTCATATCGCAACGTATATCCTTAGAATAGTTGGAAGAATATGGACCAGTTAAATTCTGTAAACTATCTGAAGGTTTTTTTTGGCTGCTACTTTTAGGGATTACATGGGGGTTTAAAAGTACAGCACTTTGAGAAACTGGTGATTTATACATTTTTTACTCCTTTTTATTATTACTATATAGTGATCGTTTTCAAAACAAAAAATATTACACACAAAAAAATTTTGCATTACACTATAAACTAATGTTAAAAAAATTAACAGCAAATATACCTGGACAATCAATACGGCAAAGAAATATAAGTAGTGATTTAATCGCTAAACAGTTGGGTAAGGCAACTGACTCAACACGTCCAAGCAAAGAGCTCCAGCAAACAGTAAAAGACCTTCGTGTAATATTGCCTAGCGCGTTAAATCATTTTAAAGGGACAGGCTATGATGAAAAAAACGATGTTGTATTTCATGTTCAAAATAAGTACTTAAACGACATTACGCTTGAAAAAGATTATAAAGGAAAGACGTATTACGTGTCGCTATATTTTAATAATACGGCTGAAGGTATTGCGATATATAAGCAATTGAGTAGAGCGCTCAATGGCGGTGACGAAATGATTAAATGTGTTTACGAGCCATTTTTTGGCCGCAGTAAGATAGCGGTAGAGATAGATAAACCAATTGAAATAAATGGGAGTTTGCACGTAAGAGCCAAAGATAAGCTAGCAAATAATAAGCTGTCTAAGACAATAAACCCCTTAAAATTATTACCAGATTAAGTAAAACATTAAGCTACAAATGAACTCTTATTTTGTTTAAAGAAACAAGATGCTAAACTTTTATTATGATAACAGTAACGACACCATCTATTTTATTTCCTGCAATTTCGTTATTGTTGTTAGCCTATACCAATCGTTTTCTTGCGCTATCTCAACTTATTCGATCGCTACATCGCGATTATAAAGACCATCCTGGAATCAACACGCTCGAGCAAATTAAACATATTCGCTTTAGAGTCTTCTTAGTGCGATTGATGCAAGCCATGGGGGTATTATCAATATTAATGTGTACAATTAGTATTTTGGCTTTAATCTTTGATGCGCAAATTATAGGACTCGTCTTTTTTATACTCAGCTTACTTTTATTCTTAATATCAATTATTAGTTCATTAATTGAGATTTTAATGTCGAGTCGGGCATTAAATATTTTATTATCTGATATTGAAGAAGAGTTATAAAAGTAGAAAATTATGCAATATAAACGTAGTTAATTATGAACTTAACCCATGCGATAAAGAAACGCTATTTGGCACCATTAATTTTGGTTTCCGCTAATATATTTTTTACTGGCAGCTTTAGTTTAGTAAAATTTTTGAGTTTAGAGTTACCCATTTATACGATTATGCTTTGCAGATTTTTGGCAGGCCCAGTATATTTAGGACCTTATTTTTTAGTTACAAAAAAGCCAATTAAAATAACAAATTGGCCATGCATGTGGATGCGTATCATGTTTGGTCTTTTGGCAATGACATGTTTATTTTTAGCTTTTAAATATGGTCAACTTGCAAAAAGTGTTCTTATTTTTGAACTATCTGTTATTTGGACCTTATTATATGGTTGGTGGCGCTATGGAAATGTCCCTCACCAATATTCATTAATGGCTATTCCATTAGCTTTTATTGGGGTTGTGGCTGTGTTACAACCCATGGGCATATTTCAATTTCAAATTGGAGATGTATTTGCATTCTTAGGGTCAATTTTTAACGCGGGCGTCTATGTAACGGTGAAAAATCTTCGCCAAGACCATTCTACCGAATCAATTGTATTTATCAGTTACGTCATATTAGCGGTTCTGGTTTTGGTACCGAACCTTACATCTATACCCACAATAACAGGATCAACGCTAATAGCTTTAGTTATAATGTGCACTATTGGATTTTTAGGCCAAATGGGCATGGTGTTAGGGTTCAAATTTGCAACAGCAGGAATAAGTTCTTTGTTTATGTTAAGTATTATCCCGTTAACCGCAGTAAGTGGTTTAATCATATTTAATGAAGTATTAAATAGTTTGGCTTGGGTGGGAATTATATTGGTTATTTTATCATTAGCAATTGTTGCGCGATGGCAATAGAGCAAGGCTGTTAAATCATAATTAAGGTGTTTTTTTTGCTTTGAGAACGAGATCTTTGTAAGAATTTTTTAAGGCCAGAATAATATCATTTTTTTGTGCAGTTAAGTCGGCCAAGACGGTAGGCGTAAAGATATAAGCACCTTTAGAGTGTATAGTAATTTTTTCTAAATCTGTTAATAAATTAAGTTCTTTTCTCTGGACAAGATCACGAAACTTTTCGATTGATTTAATAATGAGGGCTAAATCGTCGCAATGGTTCAAGATAGTTACAGCTAACTTTTTATAGGGCTCATCTTCAATGTAAGACACGGTTCGTTTTAAAGAAGTGATAAATTGACGAATATCAATATAACCAGGGTCGTCAAGTGAAAAAAGCGAAAGTGTCGATGGTGATTGAGGTGGAGATATAGGCTTGGACGTAAGCTTTGGTTGAGGACTAGATATTGAAGAATTAAACTGTACCATATAAACCTCTAAATCAATTTTATTCAATAAATGGACATCTATAAGTAAAACATATGCAGTCTAGAGACAAAATCTTTAATTTAAACTAAAAAAAAGGTAAAATACTCGCACTATGACAAACTTTATTGAAAAGCTTGAAGATATAATCAAAGATAGAAAACAAAATCCATCTGCAGAATCGTATACGTCGCGATTAATCGCTGGCGGTATCGATCGTGTATTGAAAAAGATTGGCGAAGAAGCGGGAGAGCTTATTATAGCAACCAAAAATCATGATAAAACAGAAATTAAAAATGAAGCAGCCGATCTAATTTTTCACTTATTAATTGTTTTACAAGAAGAGGGATTAAGCCTCAAGGATGTATCTACTGTTTTAGAGCAGCGCCATAAAAAATGAAACCTAAATTTAGTCTAAAGTCTCTCGGCTGTGCCCGCAGTCTGGTTGATTCTGAACAAATGATCGATCAATTAAATCAAGTTGGATTTGAAATGGTTCCCGAAGGAAGTGCAGAAACCATTCGAGTATTAAACACCTGTTCATTTATTCAAGCTGCCATTGATGAAACAGAAGCCAATATAGATCATTTAATTAATGAAAAAAAAGCAGGAACATTAAAGCATATTGTGGTTGCTGGCTGTTATCCGAGTCGTTATAAACGTCATATCTTAGAAGAAAAGTATCCTGAAGTTGATTTATGGTTTAGTACAAAAGAAGAACATTTTTTACAGGCAAAGCTTTCAGAACTAGTTTTCCAAAAACAGTTTCAGCCCAATATTCAACGCACTTATTTAAAGCTTACGCCTAACCATTACTCATATTTAAAAATTTCTGAAGGATGTAATAATTGGTGCTCATTTTGCACTATTCCTAAAATTAGGGGCGTGCATACATCAAAGCCAATCGAAAAAGTAATTGAAGAAGCAAAGTTACAAATTGCCATGGGCGCAAAAGAGTTGGTCTTAATAGCTGAAGACACAACCTGCTGGGGTGAGGACCTTTATGGCAAAGCATCTTTTCCAGTTCTGTTAAAAGAATTAGAAAAGTTAGATGTGATGTGGATTCGGGTTATGTATGTATTTCCAGCACGAGTTGATGACGACTTTATTGCAACAATTAAAAACAGCAAAAAAATTATTAACTATATTGATATGCCAATTCAGCATGTCAATTCAGAGCTCCTTGAAGCGATGAACCGAAAACATGACAAGGCATTTTTAACCGGCATTATCAAAGATATGTTCAAAGAGATTCCCAATTTAGCCCTAAGAACAACCTTTATTACAGGCTTCCCAGGAGAAACCGAAGAGATGGTTGATGAAGTTTGTAACTTTATGGAGACCTTTCCTTTTGCACAGTTAGGGTGTTTTACGTATTCACAAGAACGCGAAACACGTTCTGCACGCATGGCAGATCCTGTTGATTTAAATACAGCACAAGCAAGATTAGATAAGATCATGCGAACACAATACGATATTTTACAAACAATTATGCCACCATTAATTGGCAAAACATATGACTCTGTGTATGAAGGTAACAAAATTTGTAGATCATACATGCATGCGCCAGAAGTTGATAGCTATATTGTTTTAGATCACGAACCTCATTTAGCGGAAGGGGCAGAATGTAAAGTCCAATTAACAGGTATATCAGGTTACGACTTTACGGGTAAAGTAATTGGATAATGTTTAAAGTTTTAGCTGTTAAAAACAATAGGAACAGGCCCTCGCATTACAAAATTAGTCCTTATTTTATAGTTAAAGTATTAATTTACATCCTTGATTTAATATTAAATCTATTGAATCAAAGGCAACTTACAGAACAGAATCAAATTCAAAACGATACGTATTCCTTAATGGAAAGGGGAGAATCAATTATTGAAGAACAGCCACAATATCCCGCAGAACTAATGCCCTACATTGAAAAAATTCAAAATGAACCTGAAGTAATGGCAACATCTCATAAAGACGCTATCTATTTTTGTAAAGCAATGGCAGAATTGAAACCGGAGCTCAAAAACATTATAAATTTAATTTTAAAAGAAAAGCCACCAAGAACAAGAGCAGACCAAACAAATAACGCGACAGGCGAACAAACAAATTCTCAGGAACATGAAAAGCTAGAAGACAAATATGCTATTAAGTTCTATTACATGCCACGTGATTTTAAAGAACTTAAAATAAAAAACCCAAAAGCGGCTTATGAACAAGGGTTTTGTGACGATTTTAATATTTTATTTTCTAATTTAGTTAAAAATGATGTAGTTAATTTTTTAAAACATTTTTATCTTATCGATTATCATTCAGATATTGAAAAGCCGACTGTTGTAAAGATTTTAGACCGGTTATACGAAAATGAAAAAAAATCACAGATTCAAAAAGCCCTTTTAGATTTTTATAGTGATGAATACCAAAATAAAAGAAATCATATACACCAATCATGGGGACAAGCATTATTAGTTAAATGTTGGCAGCTTGAAAATGAATTTCCAAAAACAACTAAAATAAATCACAGTTTAAGTAAATCAGTTGGAAACATTGTAAGTAAAGCAGGTCTTAAATCCATCAACAAACCAACCAATAATAATTCCAAAAGTTGGCCATTTCTAAATAATCAACGTTAAAGCAAGCGGGTTATACAATCTGGAACCAAATACCTCAGTTTGCTATACTACAGCACATGAGTTTATCAAAAGAAGATCTAGACCGAGTCGTCAAACTGGCACACATCACAATTAGGCCTGAAAAAGAAGCTATGTATTTATCTCAATTGCAAGATATTTTAAATCAGATGGATGAACTTGAAAAACTTGATTTAACAGATATTGAACCCTCTTCTTATGCCATTGAACAAGCACAATATTTACGCCCAGATGAAGTTAAAAAATTCGAAGACTTCAAATTAGCACAAAATGCACCTAAATGGCAGGATGATAGCTTTAATGTGCCACAAATATTGAAACGATGAACGAAAAAGTAACGGCTTTAGAGTTAGCAAAAAAATGCCATAATAGAGAGTTAAAAGTTGTTGATTTAGTTCAAGCTAGTTTCGACAAGATTTCTGAAACTGATGACACGATCAAAGCTTATACATCATTACAACAAGAAAAAGCATTAGAAAAAGCAGCGAAAGTTGATGAAAAATTAGATAATGGAAATATTGCGTCACCCTTAGCAGGGATTCCAATTGGGATTAAAGATAATATATGCATCCGTGATACTAAAACGACATGCTCATCAAAAATGCTAGAAAACTTTGTTTCCCCCTATACAGCAACGTCAGTTGAAAAGTTATTAGCAGCAGATTTAATACCCGTCGGGAAATTAAATCTGGATGAATTTGCAATGGGGTCATCAACTGAAAACTCAGCTTTTTTTACAACCAGAAACCCACATAATACCGATTATGTGCCAGGAGGCTCATCGGGTGGATCCGCAGCAACAGTTGCTGCAAATCAAGTGCCATTATCGATTGGGTCCGATACTGGCGGGTCAATTCGTCAACCAGCTGCTTTTTGTGGTGTTGTTGGCATGAAACCCACATATGGTCGAATTTCACGTTATGGCTTGGTTGCCTTCGCATCATCTTTAGATCAAATCGGCCCATTTTCACAAACAGTTAAAGAAACGGCAGAGTTATTGAATATTTTGTGTGGGCACGATCCAAACGATGCAACATCATTAACAATACAGACTCCTGACTTTGCTAAAAGCTGTGTAGCTGATGTAAAAGGGTTAAAAATTGCAGTGCCCGAAGAATTGTTTGGAGATGCAATTGACGATGATGTGAAACAAGCTGTTCAAGTTGCACTTGATAAATATGTAAACGCAGGAGCCAAATATGAGATGGTATCAATGACATCATTTAATGCGGCACTAGCAAGTTATTATATTATTGCCCCAGCAGAAGCCTCTGCTAATTTAGCCCGTTTTGATGGTGTTCGCTACACATATCGAAACGAAGATGCTGAAACTTTAAAAGAAATGATGACAAAAACACGTGGAGATGCTTTTGGAGAAGAAGTAAAACGCCGAATTATATTGGGCACGTTTGCATTAAGTTCAGGCTATTATGATGCTTATTATTTAAAAGCACAAAAAGCACGCACTGTAATCAAGAACGATTTTAAACGCGTTTTTAACAATTTTGATGTTGTTTTATCCCCGACAACACCAACGACAGCATTTAAAGTGGGAGAAGTATCCGACCCTTTAAAAATGTATTTAAATGATATTGCGACGATTCCAGCCAACATGGCAGGGTTGCCAGCGATATCAATCCCCTGTGGTGAATCCAATGGCTTGCCGATAGGTTTACAATTGGTTGGTGATGTATTAGATGAGGAAACTATTCTAAGAGCAGCATTTACCTTTGAGCAGCTTAAGTAAAATAGTCACCCTTTATAAATTTATTAATAAAGCGGTTTTTAGATTCCTCATAGTTTACATCTTGAAATAATTCTAAATCTAAAAAATGCTCTCCAAAATGTGGAAGAGGCTCATTTGGAAATGTATATTGTAAAAAGCTGCAAAGCAACATAAGTGAATTATGGGCAGCTCCACGTGAGACCTGAAAAGAAAAATAGGTATTAATATAAAGGTCAGCAATTAAGAGAAGTTTTAAGGGCTTATATTCGTTTTTTTGATCATCAGAGTCGGGATTAAGCCAATCTATTACAATATTTAAGGAGTTGTCTGTCTGTAAAAAGTCTTTAGATGGATAAACCATTAAAAGAGGTAAATTATCCTTCATTATTACAGAAAACACTTTATTGTTTAAATCAGGACTAAACTTTTTAGCTAAATCACGAAATTTATCATGATAGTTATAATATTCATCCCATGTAATAGCTGTATTGATCGTAACAGGGATATCTATTGAGGAGTCGTGACAATCTATAAAATCTAAATAACGTTCATCATCTAAATTTTTAGCGAGCTCCATTCTATCTAAACATAAGCTTAGCATAAGCAATTCATGTTTATTATTATGTTTATTTACAAGTAAAGATAAGTTGTCTAACGACTTAACATAAGATTCAGATTTTTTGTTAACGTTATCTAGTGTTAAGTGTTTGATACGAGTAATAATATTCAATTTAATTTCAGAAGATTTTTTTGTAATAAGTGTTGTAGTTTTATTAATAATTTTTTGGCTCTCTTTCCAAAAATCTTCTTGTCGACGTTCTTGTTTACCAAAACGACCAAGATTATAAGACTCAGCAGAAATTAAGCATGAAGAAACGTCTTCTGAAGAGAGGCGACCAACAAAATCATGCATTGCGCTGCTTGGGGTTAAATTAGAAAAAACGGATAAAGACATAATTTAGTATTTCCCCTTAAGGTTTTTAAAGTTATCGTATATTATCAAGCTTATATTACATTAAAAATCAAAAATAACCGTAAAAAAGTATTGATAAAACAAAAACCTAAAGATAGTTTAGTAGGTATAAAGTTAAATTAGTTTGAAATTATTTCTAAAAACCTTTGGACAACTTAATATATAAAACAGAAAAAATAAGGAAATTCACTTCATGAATATCAAGACAACTACAGGTTGGGAAGAGTTTCATTATGACAATAGACAATTTAAACCTATTGACCCAACCGACTCAGAGTCAAATTCGGATAATGATTCTATCAAAACGAGTCTAGCAATGCATGATGTAGGCGAGATACTAGCACTAAGTAAACCTATTAAAACCCTTTCGAGTAAATTTGGTATATATAATAAAGGGACAACATGTTTTATGAATGCTAGCATCCAAGCATGTCGGATGTATGAATTTGGAGATTTTGGTAATTTTGAGCATTATTTAAGAGAATATTTTAATGAATCTGAAGAGATGAATACGATAATGTTAGGCGAAGATAGTATTCCTCTTATGAAGAATTTTAATAATTATAGAAAACAAACTCGTGAACATTGGCTCAAATTATTTGACTTTGAAACGGGGCCCCATAAAAGAGCCGAGCATTTAGTCCAAATAGAAAAAAAGTATTATGAAAACCTTAATACAGAGGACGCCCATACAATAAAGCAAAATTTGCGTGGTTTTACTGGACAAGGAGATCCAACAGAATTTTTATTAAAAATGATCCTAGAGCCATGGTTTCCCGATATGACATCCCAAGATGTTTTAAATAAGTTAGCCTTAAAAAATGAAAAAGGTGAATACTGTTACTATGATGACCAACAAGACAATGAAGCACCATCACAACTTAAATTAGATGTGAACAAAGTCTTAAAACTTGGGTTTTATGTTCGAAATTCTAAAACATTTGCCATCGGACAGGAAACAACGTTAATTTCAGAAAGAGATGAAATTCTACCACCGTTTTTGTTTACTGAATCAGATAAATCGCCAATAGCAAAAATAGAAGAAGAATTAACGGCTTCAAATTGGTTAAACATAGAAGGTCTTGGACTAAAAAATATTAAAGCACAAAAAACATACGTAACGGTTACAGGGCCTAAGCAATTAAGTTATTCAAATCGTTTGGTTCAACAATCGGGTCAGCAAGATTTAAAATACATTCCACAAATTGATAACATTAAAGCTGTTATTTTGCATAAAGGGATATCTGAAATAGGTCAAACAGGAGGCCATTATATTTGTTTGGTAAGAAATAATATTGAACAAGACGAATTTTTAAAATGTGATGACGAAGAAGTAACTGAAATTTGTTCAAGAGAGGCAGAGCATATGCTATCAAAAAGAAAACCATTATTATTTGTTGAACTAAGCGAAGCAGATAAAGTTGTGCGTCAGGAATATAAAAAGCAGCTTGAGCAAGATATCGTAACACTATTTAGACCCCAGCCACTTTTTCAAGAACCAGTGGATATAGCAGTTAAAATTAGTAAGTTATTAGAAAGTGCATCTAAAGGCGCTTCTCAAGATCAATATTATTTAGGAGAAATTCTTTGTGAGGATCAAACATTCGGTGATATGAATGCGGGTATTGAATGGTTAAGAAAAAGTGCCATGCAAGGCAATCGCCATGCCAATCTTTATTTACATCGTCTAGGAGCAAATGTTGAAACCCCTAAAACCAGTCAAAGTATGCAAAAAAACATGTCACAATTGGAAAATGAATTTAATCAACTCATAGAGACGTATAATGAGTCAAATGATAAACATAATGCAAGCCAAATTTTAAATAGTTGTTCTATAGCTATGGATTTATTTTTATTAGGAAATACAAAAGCATATACTAAACTAAAATTACTCATAAAAACCAATGATCATTGGGTTGATAGTCTAATAAAAAAGTTTAAGCATAAAAAAGTAAATGGTTCTGAATTAATAAAATACAGTGCACTTATAGCTGGGTTAGCACAAACTAAACATAGTGAACAATCCGATGAAGCACTAAAGTTTTTGGAGATAGAAGGCATAAATCATTCTGACTCCCAAATATTATTGATCCAAACATATCTTGAAAGAAATAACATAAAAAAAGCCAAAGAGTATGCTGATAAGATTCTACATAATAGCGACATTACAGAAGAACAAAAAAAGATGATTCAAGATCAACTATCAGAAAAAGTGAACGAGTAACGAATCCTTATAGAGGCTACATCATCTTTCCCATTCATTAAATTGAGTGTAAAATAGCACTCATGGTAACAATCACAAAAGATACTACATTCGAAGTTGTTATTGGAATAGAGGTTCACGCACAGTTGAAAACGAAAACAAAGTTATTTGGCGCATCCTCTACCCAGTTCGGCGATAAGCCTAATTCTAATGTAGATCCAGTATGCCTAGGTTTACCAGGGGCGTTGCCTGTCTTAAATAAAGAATCCACTAAAATGGCTGTGTTGGCTGGGCTCGCATTAAATTGCGATATCAGGAAAACATCTGTTTTTTCACGTAAAAATTATTTTTACCCAGACTTACCTAAAGGGTACCAAATTTCGCAATTTGACAAACCTATTTGCGAACATGGGCATTTAGATATAAATGTAGATGGTGTAGAAAAACGAATTGGAATTACGCGTATTCACATGGAAGAAGATGCGGGCAAGTTAAACCATCAAGGTGCGGATTCGATTGAAGGGGCTACTCATAGTTTAGTTGATTTAAACCGTGCAGGAACTCCGTTAATTGAAATCGTATCCGAACCAGATATTCGTTCATCAGCTGAAGCAAGGGCATACGTAGAAGCGCTAAAAACGATTGTTCAGCATATTGGTGTTTGTGATGGCAACATGGAAGAAGGTTCATTACGCGCTGATGCCAATGTGTCTATTCGCCCAGTGGGTCAAAAAGAGTTTGGAACACGTACAGAAATTAAAAACCTTAACTCGTTCAGAAGTTTAGAACGTGCTATAAATGTTGAAGTAAAACGTCAAAAAGAAGTTATTTTAGCTGGTGGAAAAATTGTTCAAGAAACCCGAAATTACGATGACAATTCACAAACAACCACATCATTACGTGGTAAAGAAGAAGCCCATGATTACCGCTATTTTCCTGAACCTGATTTGCCCCCATTAATTATTTCAGATGAGCAATTAGCTGAATACAAAGCTCTGCTTCCAGAGCTTCCAGAGCAAAAAAAGAGCCGTTATATTAATGATTATCAACTGAGCAAGCATGATGTTAAGGTCTTTATTCAAGATGTATCTACGGATCACTTTTTTAATAACGTTTTAGCGAACGTTAAAAAAGCAACGGCAAAAGATGTCGCAAAATGGGTTGTGGGTGATCTTAGCGCCGCGTTAAAAGATAGTCAGTCCAATTTTGAAGCAACAACATTACAACCACAACGTTTTGCAGAATTAATGGATTTAATAGCAGCAGGAACCATTTCTGGAAAGATGGGAAAGCAAGTCTTAGACGAATTATTAAAATCAGACAAGACAGCTCAGGCCATTGTTGATGGACTAGGTGGAGGACAGATTTCTGATGAGTCAGCGCTAGAGGATGTTGTTATAAATATTTTGAAATCAAACATGGATGTTGTTGAAAAAATTAAAGCAGGCAAAACACAATCCGCTAATTTTTTAATGGGACAGGTTATGAAAGAAACCAAGGGCCGTGCAAAGCCTGATACAGTTCGTGAACTTATCTTAAAACTTGTAACAACTATATAAGCTATATCATGCTAGACATAAACATTGGTCAGGTCGTACAGGCTTTTCATTCAGATAATAGCCCGCATTTTTGTTGTATATTGCATTTAGAGTCGCTTGAGCAATACCTTGAAGACTGTTATGCCGTTTTAAATGAAGAAGAAAAGGCTCGTGCAGATCGTTATATTGTTGAGCCTCCACGTATTCAATTTAGTATAACACGTGCTTGTTTACGCTTAATAATGGGCAATTTACTAAAGAAAGCACCTACTGATTTAATCTTTGAAACAAACGATTGGGGAAAGTTATTTTTACCTGAGTCAGATCTTAATTTTAACGTGTCGCATACCAAAGAAAAGGCTATTATTTTGATATCTCCTAATCAGTATGTTGGTATTGATATAGAGCGGATCCAGCCTGAATTTGCAGCCAAAAACATAGCTAATCGCTTTTTTTCTGACGCTGAAAAAGAATGGTTAGCACAATTTCAAAGTAATGAATTAGCAGAACAGTTTTTTAATATTTGGTGCGGAAAAGAAGCCGTTTCAAAGGCCATTGGTTTAGGCATGACACTACCGTTAAAAGAGTATGATGTAATCCCAAAAGCAAATACCATCAAGATTGAGATACCACCTAATAAATTGTTAAATAAAGCGTCTTCGTGGTCGTTAACATTTAATACACTAGATAATCTGTACGCATATGCCTGGAGCTTAGGTGATCAAGCAGACAAGGTTTTTATGGGCCAGCTTTACTAAAAAACATCAGTCATAAAGTTCGCTTTGTAAATTGTTAAGTGTAAATCAATCTTAACATTGATATTTTGAGAGATAGGATTGAATTTTAAATAGTGCTGTTTGATGCTTATTTACAGCAGAAAAGCCTATCCGGCGAGACTCTAAAATACCTAAAATAGAAATATCTTTAACTTGTGTTTTTAAATAATTAATTAAAGCAAGTTTCATTTTATTGAGCTGAGAAATAGAGTAATTTCTTTTAATATCAAAATCAAAAGAATGTGTTGTAAAGATATTATGATACATGTAATCAGATAAGTTTCCTCTAAAATTAATAGGTTTAAACTTATCAAGAAAGTCTATAAAGTATTCATCTTTTTCATTGTAATCACATAAATTATATGCAACACGAACGTCTTTTAGGCTGCCTAATTCAAGTAATTCTTTTAAAGGTAGTGTTAAAAACATGTTTGAGTCTGCATACAAAAACGTTAAGTTTTCTAGCTTTCCAATATTATTTGATAAATGGGTCAAGTTGTTTCTAGAAATGTCTAAATGTTTTAAGTTTGATAACGACCATAAGCTTTCTGGCAAAGTATTCAATTGATTTTGAGATAAAACTAACATTTCTAAATGGGGTAGGTGTTTGAACACATCAGGAAGAGTGGTTAGGGATGTATCCTCAATAAAAAGCTGTGTTAAGTTAGAGTTACAGGCTTCAGTTAAACTCAGGCTAGCATCAATTGAAGCTGTGTTTCTACTATAAATAAGCCATTCTTTTATTGTAGCTATGAATGAGTTTTTTAAAAATTCAACAGCATTTTTACCAGATCCAGCAGGGGTTTTCATTATATTTCCGGTTTAAAAATAACGTTGTTCAATGACAGTGAATCAAGTGTTTTTTGGGCAAATTCCATTTCTGGACTAATATATAATAATTCTAAATTTTTAAAGTTATTTAAAAAAGCAAAGTTGTTAATAGGATTATTTTCGATTGATAATGATTTAAGGTGTGATACGTTATGTTCAAAATCAATATCAGAACCATTAATAACACCTTCACAGCCCAATTGAAATAAAAGAACAAGCACAATCAAAAAATAAGAAAGTAATTTATATAATTTTTTTAAATACATAATAGTTATAATTTTTAAATAAATTAGATCTAAATTTAATTAGATTTAAAATATTATCGTTAGTTATTAAAGAAAAATTACAATGAATTATATTTTGGTTAAGTGAATACGCTCAATCCATCCGTTGAAACCATTATCAAGCTCAATTTCAACCCATTCGCTTAACTCTTTTTTTATGTTTACTTCACTTCCTTCATGAATAAAAAATAACTGAGGAAGGCTTAATGATGGACCTTCGTGGACAGGTATTTTTTTTGCGATGATAACAGCTTCAATTCGATTTGAAAGAGCCATTTTATATGTAAGTAAACCGCCAGAAAACAAAACTAACACAAGGGTAGAATAAATTACATTTATAATGAGTTCATTTTTTTTGTATTTTAAAACATAAAACAAGGCACCATTAAAAATCAGTAAAATAAACATAAATAAAAAATAAGAAAAGTTTAATGTAATAACATTAAACCAGCCGAGAATATTTGCAGAAAAGGAATTATTAGATTTAGTAAATACTGGCAAAAAAGATCGGGCCAACGTTAAGTTATTAATAGCATCAGCATTATTCTGTTCAATTTTTAAAGCTTTTCGATAATATAAAATTGCTTGACCATATTGTTTTAATTTAAAATGACAATTTCCAATGTTATATAAAAGGCTAAAGTTGGTTGGGTGCTCATCTAAATAAAACATATAAATATCCAAAGAGGCTTCAAAATCGCCATTTTGATAGAGTCGTTCTGCTGTACTTAAATTATTACCATATGAAGATAGAGTAAAGAAAACAAAAAAAACAATAAAAGATTTTAAAAATAATCGAATCATTTTAGTTTAAGCTCCTTTATAAGTGATTTAGCTTCTTTAAGAAGTTTCTTTTCCACTGATGCACCCTTTGTTCCTGGCGAATAAGCGACAAAAGAACAAGACTCTAAAAATTTAGTTATTTTTAGAATGGTTTTAGTGGGATAGTGTTGTTTTTTCATAATAGCGGCTAAATCTGAATAAACTAAACCATGAATAGACTGTTTTAAATTTATGCTTAGATAATCGAGTAAAATTTGTTGTATTTCTGTGCCCAATTGTTTTAAAGAGAGCTGTTTGGCCTGTAATAAATCTAGGCTTTTTAATGCTTTTTCATGAGATTTAATATTAAATACCTGTATAAGTTGTTGAAACCAGCTCAATTTTACTAGATAAGAAAGCAAATTAATAATCAAGAAAAAAATATTTAAGATGAAAACCCCTATAAAAAATAAAGTAAAGATAAATTGTTTGTTACGAGCATTTAAATCAACTTGTTTGAGATAACGCAAGTCAGCATTAAGAAATTCTAAATTATTTGTTTCAATTTGTTGGGTAATAGGTGCTTGTTCGGCTTGGATAATTTCAATTGCATAGGGATCTGTTTGGATGGTTTTATAAGTTTTCTCAGTTGGCGAAAAATAAGATAGCGAAAAAATAGGAACATTATATGTTCCAGATTTTTTTGGCACAATAATAAATTCAAAATGACGTTCCCCTGAAAGATTATCTTTGGCTTCTATAAAATCTTCTACTGATGACTGTAAAATCTTAAAATACTGATTTTCTTTGAAACTCAAAGAATTTAAATGTTTTAAATTTCCTCTACCTTTAAGAATAAATTTTACAACAATAGGAGTATTTTGTATGAAGGCACCTTCAGGTATCCGTGATTCTAAAGTAAAATCCCCTACTAAACCTGTAAAACTAGCGGGCACATTTTTTTTTGGCAAGGGTAATATTGTTAGATTAAGTTGATTGGATGCTAGGCTCTGGGTGTAAAAACTTACTCTTAAATTAGCTTCTGCGGGCAAGATTGATATAGCCCCACTTTCATAAGAAAAAAGGGATCTTCTATCAATTTCTTGAATATAATAGCGCTCTCCATTAATTACCTTTCTAAAGGAAGTATCATCCCGTTGCAAAGGCTCAGAAATCATATTATTAAATTCTGGTAACGAGTATCTTATATCTGACATGATTGATACCTGGCGAAGTAAAAAAAGCTTATAGATAATTTCTTCTCCAACATAAGCAGTAGTTTTATCTGTTTCAGCAACTAACAAGAGTTCAGAGTTTTGAGTTTGAACTGGCCTCCGCATTTGAGAACTTGAGTTCCTATTGCTTTGTGAGGTTGTTAATTGAGATCCCGAAGAAGAGGCCGTTCTAGCCTCTTTAACTTCAATTGAAAATGGACGAGACAAATATTCTTTATTTTTAATAATGACTTTTGCTTCAGGAATAGTCACCTGTCCAACAGCTTTAGGTTTTAGAACAAATGATTTGATTATGGTTGATTCAAAGTTTCCGTTTGTATAACGAAAACTTTGGTTTCTACCTTCACTAACAATTGTGAAATCTTTAAAAATACGTTTACTAAAAGACCCTTCTTCAGTAGACCCTGAAATAATTAGCTGGTAAGTAATATTTTCATTTAAAGCAACATCGGTTTTACTAATTTTAGAATTAACTAATATCTCTGCATGAAGATTAACTACAAAAGCATTAACGATAAATATAAATAAAAAAAATAGGTTAAATCGTTTACCAATCATTATCATCTGTTACCTTTTGTAGATTTTTTTGTGTATATTTTCTTTTTACCTCTTCTTCATCAGGCGCTAATAATTGTAACAACTCTAAGGTTTTTTGTTTATCTAAATCCTCAAACTCTTCACCTTCAGGTTCTAGTTCTTGGTCTTTTTCATTGGAAGCTGCATCGTCATCATCATTTTTATTTTCATTTTCATTATTTGGCGAGGCATTGGAATCTTCTTGCTCGCCATCTTGATTTTGTTCTGGGGGGGGCGTATTTTTTAGAGCAAGAGCAATTTCTAAATTTTTTCGTGCAATGATGTTTGAAGGATCTTTTTTAAGAATTTCTTTATAGATATCGATCGCAGCATCGACATTATTTGCAGCTAAGTTTGATGTTCCTAAAGCAAGCAATGAATCTTGATCTAACGATTTTAAATTTGAAAACTGTGCCGATTTATAGCTTGAAAGGGCCTTTTCAAACTCTTCTAATAACATATTTAGCTGCCCCAAATTATAGTGATAGCGCTTGTTATCAGGCGCAAGTTCTAGTAATTTAGTTATTTCTGACAAAGCTTTTTCATAGTTTTTATTTTTGATTGATTTTTCAAAAGATTTATTCAGTAAATACTCTTTTAAATCAACAGGCTTTTCAGCTAAAACAAGACCTGAGAAACAAAATGAGAGTAATAATACTACCCAGAAATGCGGCCGCGCCATTCGACTGTCCTCCTATGTACATCTCCTAAAAAAGTTTCAATTAAGAGTAAAATAAACGTAAAAGCTAAAAACCATTGGTACCTATCTTCATGCATTTGCAATAACTCTTCTTCAAGCAATTTTGTTTCTTTTAAAGAAATGTCCCTATACATTTTATCCATTACAAATTGACCTAAATCTGATGAATAATATTTGCCATTAGTTGCAAAAGAAATTTGTTCTAAAGTATATTGATCAAGTTTTGATAATATAACCTTATCTTCTTTATCTTTTTTATATCCCTTAAAAGCACCTTTATCATCATATAAAGGAATAAGTTCTCCCGCTTTAGTTCCAACGCCTATTGTATAAATATTTATATCTTTATCTGCAGCAGCTTCAGCTGATTTTATTGGATCGTTTTCAAAGCCTTCGCCATCAGAAATGATAATTAGAATTTTATTAGTATTTTCTGCCACTTTTTCAAAGGAAGTGCGGGCTGTTTTGATAGCTGTAGCCAAGTCTGTTCCTGCAACGGGCACGGATCCGACTTCTAAATTATCCAAAAAAAGTTTTAATGAGGCATAGTCTACAGTTAAAGGACATTGTATAAAGGCATCTCCTGCAAAGGCAATGAGTCCTATCCTATCACCTTTTAATTCTTCGATAAGACTATAAATTTCTCGTTTTGAGTGTTCAAATCGAGATGGCTTTACATCCTTAACCAACATACTCTTTGAAGTATCAATGGCAATATAAATATCATTTCCTTTTCGTTGAATTTTTTTAAAAACCAATCCATATTGTGGGCGCATCAAGGCTATCACCAAAAAGATTATTGCTAGAATACTTAAAAAACGTTTCCAAAAACGGCGTGAATATGATAATTCTGGGATAATTTGAGGCCACAATTTAGGATTAATAAAAAGAGACAATTTTTCTCTTCGTTTTCTAAAGCCTAAAACCATCATGATAAAAATAGGCAAAAAAACAAAAATCCATAAAATATTTTGATAGTTTTTAAATATCATGGGGCCACCACAAATAAGACATTATAAACCAATAATTCTATTAAAAATAAGGTTAAAATGATGTAAAGTCCATAAATAAATAGGTCTTGATATTCTGCATATTGATTGGTTCTTATTTCTGATTTTTCAAGTTCATTTATTTTATCATAAATGTTACTTAAAGCTTCAGCGTCTTTTGCTCTAAAAAAGTTTCCGTTTGTAGTCTTTGCAATATAGTTTAAAGTGTCCTCATCGAGGTATGTATTTGTATCAGAGTAAATTTTTCCATACAAAGGGTGCATAAAAGGAATTGGAGCGCCCCCTTCTTGACCCACCCCAATAGTGTAGATTTTAATTCCGAGGTTTTTTGCAAATTGAGCTGCTTTTTCAGGGGATACTTCACCCTGATTATTTTCACCATCAGTGAGTAAAATAATTATTCGCGATGTCGCTTTACTATCTTTTAATCGATTTAATGCGGTTAAAATAGATGTTCCAATCGCGGTTCCGTCTCCAACCATGGATATCTTAACATCACTTAACAAGTTAATTAAAATATTATAGTCAATGGTAAGCGGACATTGAGTAAAAGCTTCAGCACCAAAAACAACAAGTCCTATTTGATCATGTTCTCTTTTAGAGATAAAATCCTGAACAGTTTTTTTAGCGACAGACAAGCGATTAGGCGTTAAGTCTTCAGCCGCCATACTTTGAGAGGTATCCATTACTAACATAATATCAATTCCTTCAGATTTTATTTCTTTTTTTACTTCAACAATTTGTGGACGGGCAAGAACTAAAACAATAAGAATAAGTAAAACAAAGCGAATATATTTAGCTAAGCGAGCTAAAAATTTACTCCTATTGTTCTGAAGCTGTTTCAATAGTTTTACATTAGGAAACTTGATTGTTGAAATAGATTTGTTTTTTTGTTGGTAAAACCAATATCCTAAAATAAAAATTAAAGCTAGAAGCCAAAACGGATTCGCAAACCTCATTTAATCGGATCCTCCGTATATTTTTCTAATATTTTTTGTTCAATATTCCAAATTGTAGTTAACAAATCGATAGTTTTTCCTTTTTGTTCAGCATGTTCTTCTTTTGAAGGTACATTTTTTGCAAATTTAATTTGATCACTAAATTGCAAAATGTTTTTTAATTTTAAAAAAAGGTTTTTATTCAGCTTTTTAGTACATTTTACAAAAATTTCTGTTGTAGTCATTTCAACCATATGATCATTATAAATTTGACCTAAGAAAAATTTAATAATATCGGATAATTCAATATAATGTTCTTTAAATTGATTGGCCGAAAACAGTTTCTTTTGATATAGCTTCTCAATGTCATCCATAGCAATTTCAAGAGGCGTGCGTGGATCCTCAGGCAACAAGGCTTCAGCGTCTTCTTTAATTTCTTTGTTAATTAAAAATGTATAAATTAAAAAGATTAATAAAATAATAATAAATAGAGCTATGATAGCTATTGAAATATATTTATTCCAATTCAGTTTGGAAAGGAAAATATTTAATTTTAATGTAATTTCAGTTTTTTCATCGGGTTTAAAATTCGACTGTACCTGGATAGTTTGGGCTGGGATTGTGATGGTCTTAAAGTTTTGTTTTGAATTACTCAATACAATAGTTTGAGTTGGAATTTGTTGTGATCCAAGTTCAAGTGCTAATAATTGGTACCTTAAATCTACTTGACGATAGTCAATAAATTCATTTTTAATAATTTCGTTAGTCACATATTCAAGGCCCGTTAAATCTAAAAAGTCGTCATTAGTTGGAACAGAAACAAGCTGTTTGGACAAAGGAATATTAAGCGAAATATCATAATATGTACTCTCTCCCAAAGATAATGTATTTGGAGACACTGTAAGCTGGCAAAAGTCATTAATAGTCAGAACTGTTTTTGTGTTTAAAAAAGTAGTCCCAGTGCTTATATTTGAATAGATAAGCGATTGAAAAAAAATTAAAGTTAATAAAATAAAGTTTTTTTTCATCTAAATCGTTTTAACCGTTGTTTAAAAAAATGAGTTAAAGGCTTTAAGTAATCAGCCGTTGTATTAAGTCGAATCCAATCCATGTTCATTTTTTTTAATTGACGTTCAAACTTAATTTTTTCTGAATATTTAATATTTTTATAAGCTTCTTGCATATTTTTTGAAGAGGAATTGATATAAATCACTTCGCCTGTTTCTTGATCCTCTAAAGCAACTATCCCAGACTTGGGCAGTTTTAGTTCGACAGGGTCTTCTATAATAACAGGCACAATATCATGCTTTTTAGCAGTAATTTTAAGATTTTCTTCAAAT
>CEOK01010488.1_pt1 | contig 24269 bp, 21 predicted proteins | sample 427001 | NCBI WGS metagenome assembly CEOK01 (sample SAMEA2591108, study PRJEB7988) | marine metagenome | isolation source: saline water (ENVO:00002010), including | reverse complement strand
TAAATATCCATCTTTATAATCAATATGAATATCTTTTTTATCATAACCAGCTAACGCTACACTTACTTTCACCTGTTTATCATTTTCACTAAGCTCAAGCGCTGGGTAATGTTGTTGAGGTCGTATTTGATGCTGAAATACATCTGAAAAGAAATCATCAAACGTATCGCGATCAAATAAGCTACTCAACGGATTATATTGTTTTTTTACTAGCCACATAGGGCACCTCCAAAAAAATTATTTAACAAGCTTGTTTGCTTAGTTATTTGCATTTGAAGTGCCAAAAAAAAATTAAATAGTGTTCACTTTTTGAACAATAATATATCAAAAATAATACTGAAAGCCCATTGCTAATTTAATACCATAATAGTAATCATTAAATGAATCCTCGTTATATGTTAACCCAGATTCTACAAAGTAATACATTCCATCAATAGAGATAGCCATATTATATATCCATGATACATAACTCATTGTTAACAAACTATAGCTAGGTAATGGATTAATATTTCCCCTAAACTTAAATTCTAAACCGAAAGGTACTTCTATATTCCTTCGCTTAACACCATTATGTTCTCCATAAAAATAACCTACGCCCGTATATAAGCGTGCAAGGGAATGTTTAGTATATTGATTTTTAAAGTATCGAACGGCTTTAATACCTGCATTATAAATTTCATTATTATGATTGTAGCTCATCCAAAATATAGACTGTAATGTTAAGTTCATGGGTAAATCATAAGATGCTTTTAAACCACTCATACCTGTAGATGAATAATAAATACCAAAGCCTAAGTCACCTTTAGCCTTACTAAGAGCATATTTAGCTAATTTTTTCTTATCTGCAAAATCAAAAGTACCTTGACTAAGTTGTGAAGCTACCCTGACATTTATTGTTTTAACTTTCTTTTCTTCAATTTCAATAATCTCTGAAAATATTTTAATACCTGACTCTTTAATCGTAATCAAATAAGTTCCTGGTGAAAGAGAATAATCTACAAGCTCATATTGAGCTACAAACCGATTATTAACATAAATTTTTGTGTTTTCAGAATCGGTAAAGATATTAAGTGTTTCAGCAACTGTTTGAACAGAAAAGAAAAATAATATGAAAACAAATTTTAAAAAAAGATTCATAGTAAGAAGTTAATATAATACAAGACAAAGATCAACTAAATTGTCTGAAGGATTTGCTTGTATTCATCAATTAATGAAGGATCTTTCAAAGTCGATATATTAATATTTTTGTCACCTATTAATAACTTTTTAACCAAAACTTCCATCTTTTTACCATTCACTGTATAGGGGATAGCATTAACTCGATATACTAAGTCAGGTACGTGACGAGGGCTACGTTTTTGCTTTAAAGCTTGCTTAACAAGCACCTTAAAGTCATCGTTAAACTGTGAACCTTCCATTTGAACAAATAAAATCATTCTATCATCTTTATCTAAGTGAACAACCAAACTATCTTGAACATGCTCCAATTGGTCCACAACTTGATATATTTCACTAGACCCAATACGAACACCTCCACGGTTTAATGTGGCATCACTTCGACCATATACCTTAACAGCACCTGTATCACTAATTTCAATAAAATCAGAATGATGCCAAATATTATCATAAGTTGAAAAATAAGATCCTTTATATTTTTCTTTACCTTCATCATTCCAGAAAAAAATAGGCATAGATGGGAATGGGGCAACACAAACTAACTCACCTTTTTTATTGAAACAAGGTTGCTGGTGTTCATCAAATGCTTTTACATCATACCCAAGCGATATAGACTGTAAATAACCCCTTTTAACAGGTTCAATTGGATTCCCTAAAGCAAAACAACCAACAATATCAGTACCACCAGAAATAGATGACAACTGAACATCTTTTTTCACAGAAGAATAAACATAATCAAAATCTTCTTCCAACAAAACAGACCCTGTTGATAAAATAATTTTCAATGAGTCTAAATCCAAATTATTTTTTGGTATCAACCCTTTTTGAGCTGAAGTACTAATAAATTTTGCTGATGTACCATAAATCGAAATCTTATACTCATCAATTAATTTCCAGGTAGATAAGTCATCAGGGTAAAAAGGAGCTCCATCAAACACAACTATCGTTGACCCAACAGTCAATCCAGAAACCAGCCAGTTCCACATCATCCATGCACATGTTGTGTAATAAAAAACAACGTCAGTTCTTTTAGCGTTACAATGTAATTTAAACTCTTTTAAATGTTCAATCAATGTACCCCCAACAGAATGAACAATAGCTTTGGGTTTACCAGTAGTTCCAGAAGAAAATAATATATATAGCGGATAATCAGCAGTTAACTGCTCAAAATAAACATCTTGTTCGGGATATTCACATAAAATATGGTCATAACGATATACATCCTTAGGGTATGAATTAATTTCATCTTCAGATTGTAAAGAAATACCAAATTTACACGTAGGTAACATATCAAATAATTCAGCAACAATTTTTTTGGTCGAAAAAACACGTTTTTTATATGTGTATTGCTCAGAAAAAACCAAACAAGTGGGATTTAATGGGCCAAAACGAGCCACTACAGCATCTGATGCAAATTCAGTTGAACAAGAAGCCCATATAGCTCCCAAACTTGCACAAGCCAAAAAACATACAATTGTTTCTTCACAATTTGATACAAAGCCAACAACACGATCACCTTTTACAACACCTTTAGATAACAATAATTGTTGGACTTTAGCGACTTTTTCTGAAAGATGTTTATAAGTCGTATATGTTGTTTTACCTACCTCATTAACAGCAATTATAGCTGTTTTCTCGTCATTAAATCTCAAACAATTTTCTGCATAATTTAACTTAGCACCAGAAAACCATTTAGTATTTAAAAATGAACTTGTTTCCAACACTTTATCATATGTTTTAGTGTAAGAAATATTTAAAAAATCCCACAGAAACCCCCAAAACAATTCAGGTTCTGAAACAGACCATTGATGAAGTTCATCATATGTTTTAATTTCGAGATTAAATTTTAAATTTAAACACCTAATTAAACGAGTAATTTCAGCTGATTCAACGAGTTCTTCAGATGGCCTCCAAAGAATATTATTTTCCATATTTACGTATTATAACCATAAGCGGCTCATCTCCTACTAACGTTTGACAACTTAAACGAGAAAAGTCTGTAGGTATCATATCAGGATCAATAGACAACATGTCATATTCCTCTTCTCTCATATCTGGATTTTTAGGTTTACCTTTTACAACTTCTACCGCACAACTTGAACAGGATAATTGACCTGAACAATCTGAACATAAAAAATCTTCACCATAAAAAGCCATTCGCGCAAAACCTAAAACAGAGCCCGGTTCACCAGGGTCATCTGGCGGTTGACTCAAATTAGCTAAAATAACTGCCATTTCTTGACGACGCTCACTATATAAAAAAACAGGTGTAAAATGTGAAACAGAATCCATTTTATCAAAATAATGATTTAGAATTTCTCTAAGTTCAGCTGCCTTATTTGATAAATAATCAAAAAAACTATATTTTACAGCCTCAGGAATATTCTGATCATCAAAAAAGTTAATAAGTTGTTTTGATAAATCAGATTCATTATAAATATATTCAGTAAGCTTTATAGCTATCGTATATTGCTTAGGCTTAACAAGCTGAGCATGAATCATTGTTTACTTCCTAACCATTTCTGAAAGATTGTTTTCATATGAAAACTGATGTTTACCTGATTGAACAATTTCATGATATTCATCTTCGAAAAAGAATTTTTCTTCACCAAAAGCTGGAACTAATTGATCGATCCATGTTGCCTTTTCACAATATTTTGCAAAAAACACCTTGTCTGTCCATTCATTTTTTCTTCCTTGTAAAAACTTAAGTATAAAAACATCTTCGTTTGCAACAGTTTCTCTTCCCAAAACACAGATTTTACCAGGTCCACATGACATAGATGGGCCTCTTGCCGTATGACCTAACCCTGATAGCTTCTTTCTAGCTGTCTGATAAATCTCTAAACATTTATATAAAGGAACCTCAAAATATTGCTGCGGTCCTGTATCACGAGCAATAAACATATAATAAGGAACAGCTCCTAACTGAATTTGCTTTTGCCACATTTCTGCCCATACCTCACCGCTATCATTGATATGTTTCATAATAGGCGCCTGAGTTCTTACAACACACCCAGCCTCCTCTGTTAACCGTCTTATAGCTTCAGCACAAACTGGAGTCATTTCATTATGATGAGTAAAATGCGCCATAATAGATATATGCTTTCCAGCACGCTTAAACTTTTGAAACAGCTTTATCAAATCATCTGCATCAGGGTCAGTTAAAAATCGATATGGATGATAAGTTAACGCTTTAGTTCCCATCCTAACTGCTTTTATATGATCAAATCTAGGTTCAAGTAAAGGCAATAAAATATCTTCCCAAACATTAGCTTTCATTGTTGCAGGATCTCCCCCTGTAACCAATAAATCTGTGATTTCTTTATGCTGTTCAAGATAACGATGAGTTCGTAATTCTTCTTTTTCAACGAAAGTATCTTTTCCTGTAAACTGGTTAAACCGAAAGCAGTATGTACAATAAGCATGACATGTTTGTGCATTTTTATGAAACATTAAAGCAATAGGTTTATATTTATGCTGAACACCTTCTAAAACATCAGGTTCCTCAACATCAAATAACACAGGTCTATTTGACGATTGATTAGCGGGCGCTGGATTCTTTGTAGAGCGAATCGCAGACACTTTTTCTGCAATATATTCTTTAGAAGCACCACTTTCCAAAACTACCTTCAGCAATCTGATTTCAAAAGGCTTTAACATTTCAGGCTGAGGAAAAGTTAACAAAAATAAAGGGTCAGTCATATAATTATCCCAATCAATATGGTCTAGAATATATTCACAAACCTTAAAAGGAAAAACCAAAGCAACTATTTCTCGTTCCAATAAATAAGGGTCTTTAATTCCACGTGATTCAAAAATAGTTTTAATATCAGTTCTTAAATACTTTTTATACGTTTGCGGAATAATATAAGATTGAGTAGATTCAGACCAATAAGCCTTCGTCTTATTAAAAATATATTTAAATTGCTTTAACGTTTCTGAATTTGACATAACATCCCACCTTTTTTTATTTTGTTAATACTTTAACGCTAGCCCATTCTTTTAATTTATTAATTCCTGCAAATACTTTAGGAGCATATTTTTCAACAAAATTATCGTCATTTAAAATATCCATCCCATTTGCTTCAACCTGATCAATAATATATTGTCCATCAAAATCAACAAAAGCCAATCTCGCAACAAGATAGCTTTCATCAAAACCAAATGCCACACCAGGAAGAATGGCAACACCGGTTTCAGCTAATATTTTTTCACACATGTCTTGAGAATTATTTATACCCTCTTCTAAAAACTGATCTCTAAAATTTTCAAAATCTGGCATAATATAAAAACCGCCAACAGGGTCATAACATCGAACACCAGCATCACGTAAACGTTCTGCAGAAAACTGTCCTAACTTATTTAAAATACTTTGCTGAATTGAAAGATAATTTTTTACAACATCCATTGATTCGTAAGCTTTTAATGCAGCCCATTGAATTGGAGAAGGCGCACATGAATATGTTTCAGAGGCTAAACCTAAAAACACATTTTTAAAATCTTGTTTAAATTCTTCTGGTATTAACATAGCCCCTAAACGCCATCCACCAGCACCACACCATTTTGACAAACCGGTCGTAACTAATGTACCCTCAGGGTAATAATCTGCAATCGAAGAATAATTATTTTCAAAGTTAAGTAACCCATAAATTTCATCGGATAAAATATAAACATTATATTTTCTTGCAACGTCAGCCAAAGCCTTTAGTTCGTCTTCACTATAAGTTAACCCGTCAGGGTTTCCTGGATAATTAATAACTAATAACCGTTGATTGTCACCTGATGTTTTAGAAACAGCTTCTTCAAATAATTCAGGTGTTAAACGCCATTTATCATTATATTGAGTTTGTATTCTATGAACATTATGACCAAGTAAATGAGCTTGAGGTTCATAAGAAACCCAAGATGGAGTAATTAAAAAAACATCAGCTTTATTAAATGCCATCATCGAGCAATATAAAAGCATTTTTGAACCAGGCGCAATGATCACCTGATCTTCAGAATAAGACGTATTCTTAAGCAAGCTAGAATGAAATGAAGCAATAGACCGTCTTAACTCTGGAATTCCCTGTACTGGTGTATACTCCTTAGATTTAACACTTTTAACCAATTCATCACGAACTTCCTTTGGAGGAAGAAATGGAGATTGTCCAAAACCAAACTTATACACATTTTTTCCGTTCTTAATATGCATATTAGATTGTTCATTTATAACGAGAGTTTCTGAAGCACCAATTTTTACTAGTTTATCTTTCATATTATTTACCTTCAAAAAAAAATATTAAATCAATAATACACTAAAAAGATAAAAAAAAAAAATTTTTTTTATACTCATTTATACGTACTTGATAAAAACAGTTTTATATATTCAACATTTTTTAAAGGGGCCTCAAAGGGAAGCAAATGAGATGACTGATCTAAAATTTTATAATCAAATTTAGAAGCAAGAAAACTCAATTTTTGAATTTCTTTTACTTTGCAAATATGTGAATGCTCTCCTGCCAATAATAAAATTGGACATTTGATTTTATTAATATTTTTCCATAAAAAAGGATATGAAAGACCACCAATTTTATAAATTTTAGCCTCCCACTCGGGAGTTTGAATGAGTTCAACACCTTGATCTGTTTTTTTAAATAAAGACTGACAAATTATAGTTAAATTAGCATCATCAATAAATTTAAATATTTTTTTAGTTCGATAATGCTGAAACACATCATCAATCGAAGCAAACAAAACCTGTCTTTCATAAGTTTTTTTAACAAAACGTAAATGACCAATAATTAATTTAAAAATTAATAAGCCTAATTGGTTTGAAAATGGAAATAAAACAGGATCTAATAAAACAATATGTTTAAACCGTCCAGGTTGAATAATTTCAAGTAATAATGTCATAACAGCTCCTATCGAATGACCCATACCGACAATATCTCGTAAGGACTGCTCTTCCAAAAAAGCATCACAATCAGCAACAAAATCCATCCAACTACTAACGTCTGCTAAATTGGATTTTGGCCAAATCGCTCTTAACTTAAAAGCAAAAACATTATATTGATCCATGAAAGGAGTCAAAAGAGGTCTATAACAATCTGGTGTATAAGCATTAGCATGGAGAAAAAGTAAAGGGTCACCTTGTTCTGAAAACTTCGAATAATGAATACCTTCTTTAAAATCCATACCCACATAATAGCAAAGATAATTTTTTATAAAAATAAGACAAAAAAATATAAAAAAACTTAAGTAAAAAAGCAACTAAAAAAAATGTTTAAAATATAGTGAAAATGTCTATATAAAAACGTTATGTTTTCCAATAACAAAAATTTAATTAAAAGTTTCCTTTGCTGTTGCCTTGCGACAACTATGATTTCACATGCCCAAACCAGTCTTGATTATAACGCAGACACGATAAAAGTAAGTGGTGAAAATTTAAACCAATATCTTGGAGAAACAGTTATTAATATCGGAACAAGTTTAGATGGTGGAAACACTCTTATTGGAATAAGTGCACCAGCCGAAAATAATTCCGCAGGTGCATTTTACATTTTTTCAGATATTAATTTAACAAGCGATTTAGATTCTGGAGACGCATTAAAACAAGTTACTGGATCTGTAACTGAACGATTTGGTAAAACAGTTGCAAGTTATGGAGATATCGACAAAGATAATAAAAACGACATTGTATTTGCAAACCCAAACTCTGAAAGTGTTTCAATTTTATTAGGCTCAGCCATTGAAACCTATTCAACTCAATCTGATTTAATCACACTAACAGCTGATACACTTGCTTTAGAAAACGCAAATGCACGATACTTTGGTAATCAAATAGCTATAGCAGGTGATGTTAACGGTGATGGTTATGATGATATTTTAATCGGGGGATCAAAAAAAACAACAGATACAACAAATACCAATGGACGTGCTTATCTTATTTTTGGTCAAGATTCATTCAATAGTTTAGAAAATGGTAATATCGCTACAGATTCAGATATCATTTTTGAAGGAACCTCATCAACAGAATTCACAGGTTATTCAGTCGATATTTTACCTGACATAAATCGAGATGGTTATGATGAAATTATCATATCAAGTTTCGATCAAAACTCTCAAGTTGGGCATAATGTCTATCTTATCTACGGGTCATCAAGCTACTCTGACAGACTGTCTGGATCAACATTTGATTTAAGCCAAGCAGATGCAATTTTTAGTTATTCTGATACAAGTACAGCCATCAATTTTGGAGAAACTGTAAAAGGAGTTGGAGATTTAAATGGAGATGGCTATAACGAATTTATCATTTCAGGACCTTCGGATGATAATGAAAAAATATTTATCTTTTTTGGATCTTCTGAAATGTTATCAGGAAATTTAGCCGCTGAAACTACAGCCGATGTTATTATAAATGGAACTAATACCTACTTTTTAGGATTACATGCCATTCAAGGGGAATTTGATTTAAACGGAGACGGCTATGGCGACTTAGCAATAAGTGAATTTCTTGACCCTGTATCTGCATCAGACTCAGGTTCAGTATTTATTTTTTATGGATCCTCAAACTTTGCCTCTCTTGGAACTAATCTTACAGAATCAAATGCTGATCTAGTAATCGAAAATGCATCGACAATAGGAAAGATAGGAATATCATTAAGTAATTTAATGGATCGAAATGGAAATGGCATTGATGAATTGATGGTAGGCTCGGTTGGCTATAACTCTATAAGCAATGGACAAGCAGGCATATTTGAACTCAATACCAAAACAGCCACATCACCAGCTGGCGGATCGATCGAATTTTTTTCAGATAGTTCTTACTCAACCACGCTTACATCAACACCACGTCAAAGTACAGTTTATGTACAGTTATCAAATGCCGATCCAAATGAAAATGAGCAAAATATAATTTTAATGGAAGCAGATTCAACCACTAGTCACAAAACGCTACCATTCAAGCTTTATGAAACAACGGTTAATTCAGGTATTTATCGCGGTGAATTTATCCCCGTTCAGACTAGAACCTCTCTACAGACCAAGCAACTAAACACAAGTGTAAGTGATACAGTAACAGTTCAGGTAAAAGCCGATAATACTATTTCAAATACATTTAACACCACCAATGCAGCTCCAATAATTGATATATTAAGTCTAGAGCAAATAGGCACAATGAATAACACGACAGTCGATATCACATTTAAAGTAACAGATTACGAAGAAAACACGATCGATTTAGACGAAAATGAATCTCAACTACAATATTCCACAGATTCTGGACAAAATTGGTCTAATGCAACGATTACAGGAACATTAGCGGGGTTAAGTTCAAGCGATCAAGGCATAAGCTACACTAGTGAATCAGACAAATTAGTATGGAGTATAGCGACAGATATAAGTAACGTAAATGGAACAGTCAATTTTAGAATACAGGGCTATGACCAAACCATATTGGGAGATTATAATTCAACAGAAATAAATATAGATAATGAAGCGCCAGAAGCACCTATTTTAACCCAACCAACCTTAAACTTCGCCTACTCATTTACGCTTACAGGAACTACAGAGCCAAATGCTACTTTATATGTTTACCGAAACAATATTAGAATAGCAACCACAAATGTTTCTAGTGATGGGACATTTTCTTTATCAAACGTGTCAGTGACAGACTCTAATGACCTAATTTCAGCAATCGCAATTGACGCATTTGGATTTTCATCACCCACATCAAATGAAGTATCACTTACTCTTAGCGACTACACTGATTCGATTAGTGACGGAAATTTTGAATTAACAGTAAATGTACCCTTAGGCGTAACAACAAATTCAGAAACAATAGCCATGACACATCTTGATAGTATCGAATATACAGCCCCAACATTATACAACTATATAGATCTTTTTGAATTAACCTATGGAGACAATACATACAGTAATTTCAATCAAAATATTACTGTTAATATAACGTTAACTAATACATTAACTACCCCAAATGGTGTAGCAGTATATTACTATGATGAAACAGCAAATGAATGGTCAACCGATGGTATCACCGTCTATGACGTTTCAATAACAAGTCTAAATTTTATAACAGACCATTTCTCAACATTTGCTGTTGTTCAATTAATTGATCCATTTTTACCAACAATAAACAACATCGCAATCGACGGATCAACTATCGCGAGTAATAAATATTATTCAAGTAATCCAACAATAACAACAACTATGTCAGATACCGACTCTTATATTGCTAGCTGGAAAATTGAAATTTATGATGACATCACTAACGTATTACAAACCTCATATGAAGAAACAAGCTTAACAAGTAATAGTGTCGACATCTCTTTTTCGCCATCTCAAACAACAACAACATTAAGCGATAGTCGTTATTTAATTACTCTTACGGCAACAGATCAATACGGGAATGTTCAAACCAAATCAAGTTACTTTCAAGTTAATGAAAGTAGTCTAATCTTTTCGGCGCTTCATGCACCCAATCCATATAATCCAGACTCGGGGAATTTAACGTTTTCTTACAACATTAGTCAAGATGTAGACGATATTTACATTATTATCTTCGATCAAGGTCAACGCCAAATCTGGTCTTATGAAACAAGTTCTGTTCCTGCTGGTTATTACCTACTGGAATGGGATGGGAATAGTAGCAATGGAATGACATTACCCAATGGGATGTATTTTGCTTACTGTGTTGCGAAGAATGGAACAAGTACTAAAAAAGAAATATTAAAAATAGCAATAATGAGATAAAAATGGACAAAAAAATAACATATACTTTATACACTAAACGAAAATCAAAACGACTCCTATCGTTTCAGAAATATACGTGGATTTGTCTACTTTTATGCTGTTTAGCGACAACCTCCATAAAAGCTTCAACAGCTGTTTTATATAACCGTTTTGGAGCACATGCTGTCGGCATGGGAGGAGCTTTCAATGCTTTAGCCTATGGGCCAGATGCAATATTTCATAATTGGGCTTACAAAAGCGAAGAAAATTATACTCAAATGAGACTTAACCAAACCACTTTACAAGAAAATCCACTAATTGGATTTTCAATTGAAAACCCATTTAATAAACGCTGGTTAAAATTAGGGTTAATTTACACAGGAACAAGTAATATTCCTTATACAACATTAAATAGTGCAAACCAACCCACTTTAACAGGGTCAAGCTTTACACAAGAAGTATATACAATATTTACAAGTGTAACTGGTCGTTTTTTGCGAACAAACTTTGGCTGTCGTTTAGGTTTATTTAACGAACAATTAGAAAATGAATCTGCCTCAGGTTATTTAATTGATCTTGCAATGAAAAAAGATTTTACTATATTAGAACAAAAACTACTTACTGCACTAACAATAAAAAATCCATTATCAACAAAAATAAAATGGACAACAAATCATTCTGATAGCCAACCTTGGGTTATTAACCTTGGTCTTGGAACAATATTGGAAAACGATACAATAAAACTAGGTCTAGATATCGAAAGAGAAGATAATATATCCAAACCACGAATCTATACTGGCGTCGAATATTGGCTATATGGAACAGCCAAAAGTACCCCATCATTTTCAGCCAGAGCAGGTTATAAAAATAGTGATATGACAATGGGTGTTGGTATCAAAACACGTGGTTGGAATATTGATTATAGTTATAATCATTTAAATACTATTTATAGTATAGATAAAACAGTTTCAGATGCAGAACATCGGTTTTCAATAGGGTACCATTTCGGTCCTGAAGAAAAAACTGTACTAATAAAAAAACAAAGACGTCGCAGTAACCTATTTTCATCATCCGAATATGAACAATCCATTACTTTAGATGGAGAGCGCTTAAAAGTAAATGTTGAAAGACTAATTCCAACGATAGATGTTGCACAACCCATCCAAACACGTTTGTTAAGCGATACCAGTTTCACACTAAACACCGTTCAAGATAGTATTCTAATTAAATCAAATCAACTTGAAGAAAGTAGCCCTGTTAAAATAAATATTACAAAAACATTAACAGAAAAAGAAACCATGCTTGTTGGGTTTCCATTAAAATGGATCCAACGCCGTGAACAATCTAAAGATATTATTATTTTTGATTTCGAAAAAAGTGATACGGCTATCATTTTATCTGGATTTATTCCAAACGACATTGATTTATTTATAAATAATCAACTTATAGGAATCAAACAAAATAACAATTCATTTTTCGAAAAATATCCTATCCAAAGCAATCAAAATCAAGTTTTTGATATTATGATTATTGAAAAATTTTAAAGAAACTAAATTAACCAAAATAGCTAATTAAGAGTGATTATTCAAAATATAATATAAAAGTAACGTTGAAACAGTAGCCGTAATAATAGCTGGTGTTGATTGAGCATACGTTTCAACTAATTTTTTAGAAACAATATTTCTATCGTGAGATGCCAACTGATTTTTTTGTGGTATTTGTATCAATTGTTCTAGTTGCTTATGTCTATAAAAACCGATTAGATTCAAAACAAGCTCCTTAAAAAAAAAATTATACTTAAATTATCAAAAAAAATACATAAAAACAAGAAACTTAATCCATATTCATCACTTTTCGCATCTTAACAATAGCTTGCTTATAGATACGAGACGCTTGCGATTCAGAGAGTTTTAATTGCTCCCCAATGACTTTAAAAGTTAAATCCTGTTTAGCATGAGATAAAACAACACGTCTTTCTTTATCCGACAAAACAGCTAATGCCTGATCAAGTTGATCATCATTATCTATTGTATCGACATAATGAGTTTCTTTTTTAGCCGACATATAATCAGATGCAGAATCCAATATCCAGTCATAAACACGGGTAGGATCAGTTCGAGTCAAATAGCGAATATGATCTCGCATAGCACCAACTATTCTTGCTTGAGCCAAAGGCCAAACGTCTTCATTATTAATCGAATCCCAGACCTTAATTGTTTCTAATAACTCTAATTGTGATATAGTTTTTAAATCGTCACCCTCACTTTCGATCACATGTAACGGAAGATGTCTGCAATAACCACGAACCACACCTATCAAACGTCTTGAAAAGTGTTTCATAATATCAACTACATGGTTTTCAATTAAAAAAACTTTTAAAAAATTAACAATTTTAATTCCAATTTTATCCCAAAGTTTATCAACCCAAACGGCCATCTACATCCCCAACTTTTTAAATATTTTCTTCATAATGGATCCATTCATTACCTTTGGAATAGCATCTTCAGGAATCAATTTACCAAGTACAGCTATTAATTCATTTTCCACCTTTTGCTTAAAAAGAAACTTTTTATCTTCTTTTACGGTCAAAGGATCAAATGATGTATCTAAAAAACGATTATCATCAGTTCCTGCTTTTTTTACAGATCCTCTATATGTACTTTGCGTAATTTTTTTCTTACTAAACTCACTCATAAGCAAACTACATTGAATCAACCTTTACAACGCCAATTGATTGCACTTTAACTTGAGGAATAATTTCATTATAAGATAAAACTGCTAAAACAGGATGATTTCGTTCAGTAAACTTTTTAAAATGTGAACGTAATCGTGGCGAACATAAAGCAACAAAAGGCTTGTCCATTTTACGGAATGTTTGCATATATTCATTAACTTGATTTAAAACCATCTCTCCAACTTGTGGGTCCAAAGCTAAAAATGAACCATATTCAGACTGATGAACTGAATTTATCATCGTTTCTTCTAAACGAGGATCAATCGTAAAAACCGTCATTGAATCATCTTTATCAACATACTGACGACTTAATTGCCTGGCTAAAGATTGACGAACATATTCTGCTAATAAATTCGTATCTCTCGAAACATGGGCATAGTCCGCTAACTTTTCTAAGATAGTAGACAAATCTCTAATTGAAACACGTTCACGTACTAAAGTCTGTAACACTTTATGAACCTGACCTAATGACAACATATCAGGAACCAATTCTCGTACAATAGCTGCATTCGAATTTTTAACTAACTCTAATAAGGATTGAACATTTTGACGAATCATAATTTCATCAGCATGTTGTTTAATCGCTTCAGCAAAATGATCCGAAACAAAATCAGTAACATTAGAAAAAGGGATTGAATTTTCTTGTAAAATAGGAGCTTGATCTTCAGAAACCCAACAACCACTATCATTCAAAATTGGGTCAACAGCATCAACCGCATCAATACCTAAACGAGATAATTCAGAACTTGATCGATGAACATACAGATGTCCTGGAATAGCCTCTCCCGTTGCAACACGAGTACCTCTAATTTCAACCAAATATTGGTTTGCTTCCAAACCCAAATCATCCATTACACGCACACCTGGAATAACAAAACCTAAATCTTGACCAATGTGATATCTGACTAAAGTAATACGTTCTAATAACGGTCCATTTCGATTAGGGTCAATTAAAGGAACCAAGTTTCTACCTGTTTTTAAACTTATTGGGTCCAAACTTAAGGTACCTAACAAGTTTTCAGGCTTTTTCATCGCATCCTTAGCTGTATCTTGACTACTATCCATAGCCAATTCATCTTTAACACTTTTAGCTTGTAAAATATAGAAAGAAACAAAACCTGTAAAACCAGAAAGTATAAAAAATGGAACAGTTGGTAAGCCAGGAACCAACGCAATTAAAGCTAAAACAAAGGAAGTAACAGCAAAAGCTTTAGGTTGAGAAAAAATTTGTTCTTTTACATCAGACCCTAAACTTTCCGCCGAAGCTGATTTAGTAACAACCAAACCCGTTGCTATTGCAATTAATAGAGCTGGTAACTGACTAACCAACCCATCTCCAACAGTAAAACGAGAAAAAGTAGTAACCGCATCACCAACACTAAGACCTTGTTGAGCAGTCCCAATAATGATTCCACCAACAATATTGATAATAACAATAATAATACCTGCAATAGCATCCCCTTTTACAAATTTATTAGCACCATCCATAGACCCAAAAAAGTTTGATTCTTTAGACAATTCTTCACGTCGCTCTCTGGCTTGATCAGCATCTAATAAACCAGCATTTAAATCAGCATCAATACTCATTTGTTTACCTGGCAACGCATCTAAAGTAAATCGAGCTGCAACTTCAGCTACCCTTTCAGAACCTTTCGTGACAACCATAAATTGAACAAGTGTAATAATGACAAACGCAACAATACCAACAACAAAATTTCCTGCCGTAACAAACTCCGCAAATGCTTCAATCAACTGTCCATCAAAATCTGCACCCTTAGATAAAATCAATTTAGTAGAAGCAACGTTTAAAGATAACCTATACAAAGTCAAAATCAACAACAATGATGGGAACGCAGCAAAATCCAAAGGTCGTGACAAATACATTGCAACAAGTAATACCATTACTGAAACAGCAACATTAAACGTCATTAATAAATCCAATGCAAAAGTAGGAATCGGAACAACCATCAATGCGATGATTAAAATAACGACAACAGCTAATGCAACATCAGCTGGTGAAAAAAGTGCTTTTATCTCATCGACTCTACTCATATTTCCTCTTTAATTTGTCTATTTTATACTTACGCATTTTGTTTTTTATTACGATTCTTTTTTAAATTATATACAAAGGCTAAAATTTCAGCCACTGCTTTATAATAAATAGGTGGGACATCAGTGCCTGGCTCCGTTAAATCATGTAATTTTCGAGCTAATGGCGGGTTTTCAACAATCGGAATATAGTACTCTTCTGCTATTTTAACAATTTCTTTAGCAACTAAGCGCTTTCCTTTTGCTAAAACCTTTGGGGCCTTCATTTTGTTAGGTATATATTGTATCGCAATCGCAACATGAACGGGATTTGTAACAACAACATCCGCTTGAGGTACAGCACCCATCTGTCTTCCTTGCGACATTTGGCGCTGTGCATCGCGTTGACGTTGCTTAATCATAGGGTCACCTTCCAACCGTTTATACTCATCTTTAATCTCTTTTTTAGACATTTTCAACGATTTCATATGTTCAAAACGTTGATAAAAATAATCTAAAATGGCAATGATAAAATAAAAAAGCCCTACTCGTAAAACAACATCCATAACCATACCTGCTGTTACACCCATCACCTGATAAGGCGTTAATTGTTGTGCCAATAAAACAAACGTAAGTTCATTTCGTAAAACAGAATAAATAATGTAAATAACCACAGTCATCTTAATAATAGATTTAAAAAGTTCAACCAATTGCTTTAAAGAAAATAGTTTTTTAGCACCTTCAATCGGATTAATTTTATTTAAAGAAGGTTTTAACGATTCAGCTGAAAAAATAACGCCAACTTGAGCATACTCAACAATTAAAACAACAACCAAATTCACCATAAACAAAGGTACAATAATCAACAAAAAAACAACCAAAACACGACCTAACAAAAATAAAGCCAAAGAATTTGTCATTTCAAAAGGAATCTGCCCAAAAGAAATGTTCACAATTTCCAAAAGATTAGACCAAATATACCCACCAAAATTTTGTAAAGTAATATAAGAGACAACCAATAAAATAGAGGATGTCATATCTTTACTTTTAGCTACTTGCCCTTTTTTACGAGCTTCCCTAATCTTCGTGGGGGTAGGTTCCTCGGTCTTTTCACCTGAGTCGTCGCCCATATATTATTCTCCTTAATTTAGTTAACTAAAAAGTTCAACAAAATATTAACTTTTTGTGAAAATCTATCAATTAAACGAACAATAATATCTGATAAACCTGGCATGATACCGAGTAATATTATAACAGATATTATTGGCTTAACCTGAAACCCTAACTGAAAAACATTAATCTGTTCAGCAACTCGATTTAAAATCCCAAAAGCAAAATCAATAATAAAAACAACTAAAACAATAGGTGCAGCCAACTGAAACGCTATGAAAAATAAATCATAACCTAACGTCACTAAAAAACGAGATCCTTCAGTAAAGTCAACAGGTGTCCCTATAGGAATCAAATAAAAGCTTTCAAAAAGAGCTCCTATAACCAAATGATGCCCATACAACAAAAGAAAGAGTAACGTAGCCAATTGGTTCATTGCATTTCCTAAAAGGGCTTGTTGTGTTCCTGAAGCAGGGTCTAACACGGCCGCAGCACTTAAACCTGCCTGAGTATCCATTAATGTTCCAGCAGATTCAACTGATGCTATTAATAATCCAGAAGCAAAACCCATCATAACGCCTATAAGAAAATCAACCATAGTAGCTAAAAACAAAGCAAATAAATTACTTGGTAAAACCTCAGGCAAAGGGATTAAAAAAATAACTAATGTAGTTGACCAAAACGCTAAAGCTAATTTACCCATCGAAATTAAATTTTTATTTTTTAACAAAGGAGTATATATCATTAAGCCAGTAAAACGAGCAAAAACAAGTAAAAATGTAACAACTTGTTCAAAAGTAATAATCATTGTGAGTAAAGCGGAATATTATTCCATAAGCTATATGCTAATTCCATAATAATCGTAAAAGTAAAATTGAATGTTGCTCCTAAAACCAATAAAACAACAACTAATTTAGGTACAAATGTTAATGTTTGCTCTTGAATTTGAGTAACAGCCTGAAAAATAGCAATTGTAAGACCTACAAGCAGACCAAGCCCTACAGTTGGGATAGAACCCAAAAGAATAACTTGGATTGCCTCGTTCATAATAGTTACTACTGTATCAATTGTCATGGTTATACATCCTTAGCTTTTAGAACAATATCGACGGGATAAAAGCAACCGGCTTGTGGCATTGTCATTAAATAAATTTTCTTTGATTCATTGGGCGCCACTAAAACTTCATGAAACATTTCCATCATAACAACATTTTTCTTATAATTTAAGATCCCAACCTCAACCAATTCACCATCAATTAAAAAAATAGCACGGTCAACAGCATTTTTTTTAGTAGGAGCCAAAAAAAACTCAACACTTTGATGCGTTTCTTCAAAATTAGCCAATAATATTTCAACACCATAAATTAACCCATAATTACCCTTAAGCAAATAATTGGATTCAGTATCCTTTAAAAAAGGTTTACCTCCAATTTGAAATGATGTGTACTGTTCAGATAAATCAAATATTTGCTCAGATTGCCTCATTGATTCTTCAAAATAAGAAACTCTAAATTGAGATACCAAGCTTGGCACATCGACAAAACCAGATAAGTTAGAATAATTAGTATCAACAACCATCATTTTAACTTTTAAATCAACATCACTAAAAGTTTCAAAACGAACAATCCCAGACGACGTTTGATTGGATTTAATCTTATGAATAATAACTGGCGTCGTTGATTTAGGTGGAAGAGTTACAAGATCACCCTCAGTTAAAATATCTAAAAAGAAATCAGACAAAGCCTTATGACCTGCAAAAACAACATCCTTACTTGATCCACCTAACCCTTTTTGAATATTAACCACTACAGATTCATCGGAAAAATTTGATAAAAGAAAGATAATATTCATATGTTCATCCATCATATTTTTATGATGATAAAAAACACGTAGTCGCTTTTTTTCAAATTGTCGTTCAAAAACTAAACCTGGAGAATGAATTGATTCAGGATAATTACTAAAAACTAAATCTTCATCTGAAAAAAAAGTATCCCAAGCAAAAATTGAATGAATAAAAAAACAACTAAAGAAAATAATCCAAAATAGTCTAAATATCATCGAAAACTAAGTAACAGCCCTTGAACAATTAAATTCCAACCATTTGTCAAAACAAATAGTAAAACCTTAAATGGCAAAGAAACCATCGCTGGAGATAACATAAACATACCTAAAGACAATAAAATATTAGATATAATCAAATCAACAACCAAAAAAGGAATAAAAAGTAAAAAACCAATTTGGAAAGCTCTTTTTAATTCAGATAAAATAAAAGCAGGAATAATAACAAAAACAGGAACCTCTTCAAAATTGTCTGTATATTGAACTTTTGAAAACTCTAAAAATAAAGCTAAATCCGCATCATTTGTAAATTTCATCATAAATTCACGGAACGGTTTTAAACCTGCGTCTAAAGCTTCAGCTTGCGTAATTGTACCCTCCTGATAAGGCGTAACGGACTCATCAATAACACGATTAAGAGTAGGTGTCATAACAAAAATAGTCATGAATATAGTTAACCCTATCAAAACACTATTAGGTGGTGATTGCTGGGTTGCTAAGGCTTGTCTTAACATACTCAACACAATAATAATACGTAAAAAACAAGTCGTTGAAATCAAAAAAAAGGGCACTAGGGTAATGAGAGACATAATAATAAGCAGGTTAATAGAAGAGCTAAAGCCTTCAGTATTAGACAAAGCACCCATATCAATATTTACCTGAGCAACAATATCTACAGGCAAGAAAATAGCAACAATAAATAAAGTTAAAACTGAAAAATTAAGGCACTTTAAAAGTTTATGAATAAGTTTCATAAATGGTATTATAACGAAAGATTGATATACATCAACTATCTGGCTCTGATTCATACTCTTTTAGTAATAATAAATCTTTTTGATTATTTGCAATTAAAAACTCACTAGATTTATATTTAACTAGAACAATGTTAGTTTGACTATCTACAATGATCCTTTCTTTTATTCCCACATCACCTTTAAATGCCTTACTTTTATAAAGTAAAAGAACTCTATAAAAACCATAAAGTAACAATCCAAGAATAACAAAGGACAGTAGAACCTGAAGATAGTAATTTACACCACCTACTTCTTCCATTATTAAAGTGTAGGTGAAGCAACTATAGTTTTAATTCTTAAACCAAAATTATTATCAATGGCAACAACTTCACCTTGAGCAATAATTTGTCCATTAACAACCAAATCAAGGGGCTCTCCAACAAGTCTATCTAACTCAATTATCGATCCTTCAGATAAATCATAAATTTCCTTTAACGAAATAGTTGACCGGCCAAGCTCAACTGAAACTTGCACTGGAATATTACTAAATACACCTTTTTCAAGTTTTTTACCTTCGTTTGCATCATCTAAATCTGGAAATTCAACATGAGAAACAGCCATTTTTTTAACCGGTTGCGAATCTGCAACAGGCGCTTTTGAAACAGCAGCAGCACCTTCTGAGAAATTGTTTGGTTCTTCAAAAGAAGAAAAAGCATCTTCCATTACCGGATCTATATCTTCCAGTGGATCAACAAATTGTTTTTCATTAGCCATGTTTTAAAATCTCCTCTACAATCAAGAAATAATCACCAGCAACCGAAGAATTTGGATCATATTCAAAAATTGTCATTTTTTTTCCAGGCGCTTCAGACATTCTTACATTAACACCCACAGGTTCAGACACAATATTTGGGAAAACTCTTTTTAAACTTTCCAAAATATCTTTAGACTTTTTATTTCTTTTATCATAAAAAGTCGGAATGACCTTTGAGATTTTTGTCTTCTTATTAAATAGTTTATTAATGATTTTGATATTCTTCAATAGTTGCTTTACTCCAATTAATGATAAATATTCCATTGAAACAGGTAATAATAACTCTTGAGCATATAAAAGTGCATTTTGATTTAAGATATTCATGGAAGGCGCACAATCAATTAAAACAAAATCATATCCCTTAAGTGGAGCCAATGCTTTTGAAACTAAATACTCACGTTGATTTTCACGGGCCATTTTAATTTCAGCTGGAAAAACCCGTTCATTAGATAAAATTGCATCTAAGTTATATCTCAAATTAACAATACAATCTTCAATTGCATCATTTTTAATAATTAAATCATATAAAGTTTTAATAGGTTTTATTCCAAAGTAATGAGAAATAGAACCTTGCGGATCAGTATCAACTAATAAAACACGTTTTCCTTTTAAAGATAAACCATGTGCAACATTAATAGCCGTAGAGGTTTTACCTGTACCTCCCTTATAATTTATAACTGCGAATGTTCGTGTGGTTGAGGATGACATCAAGGCTTATTCTTCAGATTCTTCCTCAAAATCATCCCAATCAATGTCATCATCTAAAGATTCTTCATCAACATCTTCTAATGTAACATCATCTGAATCTTCTAAAAGATCATCATCAATATCATCAGCATCTTCTTCCTCAAACAAAGAGTCATCTTCTTCGGTTGAATCAACTTCAGCTGTTTCTGTATCCCCAAGATCATCCTCAAAATCACTTTCATCCTCTAAACTATCAGATTCAGCAAGTTCATCTTCAAAGTCTTCCGAATCATCATCTAAGACATCAGCCTCTCCTAGGTCATCTTCATTTACATTTTCTTCTTCATCATCGCCTAATTCATCTTCAAAATCTCCCGCATCATCATCTAATGCTTCAGTCTCATCTAATTCTGTAACATCTGAACCAGCTTCCTCATCTTCAACATCACCAAGTTCATCCTCAAAATCTTCAGTACCATCATCCAATACACCAACCTCAGCTAATTCGTCCGTACCTTCAGCTACTTCCTCATCTTCAACATCAGCTATTTCGTCATCAAAGTCTTCTGTATCATCACCTAAGTTATCTTCAGGATCTTCAACAGCTTCAACAGTTTCAGTCTCCAATGCCTCATCTTCAGAATCTAAGTCATCCTGATCAGATGCTTCTCCTGATTCAAACAACTCCTTATCAAAACCTTCTTCATTTTTAATTACAGGTTCAAATTCGTCGACATCTTTATTTTCAATAGATTTTTTATCATCTAATTTTTCATTACCTAAAGCATCTTTTTTAATAATTCCTTCTGCATTCACATTTGAAGCAGAAATATCCTCTGGCTCATCAGCCGCATCATGTATAGATATTTTACCAACTTCAGATTCGTCTACCGTATGCAAAATAAGTTTTAAATTAGGCTCTGAGTCAGCTGATAAAATTTGGCAACTTACTTTATTATTGTGTACACAAGGCTGAACTTTTAAATTAACCTTTCCACCAATATTCATGGCAATAGATGAATCTATTCCAGAATCTAATGGAACAATATCACCAGGTTCTAAAGAGTAAATATCATTCATCGTTAACGCAGATGAACCAAGAATCGCTTTAACGTCATAGCGTGTTTTATCTATTGTCTTTTTCTTTAAATGTATTTTAGAATGAATCGTTTCAGGCTTTATATTTTTAATTCTAATCATTTTTCGTAATGTCCGACTTGGATAAGCCACCATAATACGTAATAAATTACTTGATCCAAAATATAAATAAAAAGTAAAAACAACAATCGATTCTCTCGGGGAAATCATTTCATCAGGCTTAAAACCTGAATTAACCTTCATATCAACATCATCAACAGAAAAAACGTTTTTCCAAGAATCAGAAAACGGTTTAATAAGATTATTCATTTCTTTACTTAAAATCTTTTCTTCAACATCGGATAACTTACTTTGCTGAATGTTATTTCCAGACCCACCAAAAATTCTATCCATCAATAAAGAAACAAAATTCATTCCAACTAACATACTAACGTTACCAACATCCTTTATCCCTAAATCCATTTGAAATACATCATCAGAAATAGAATCTAAATAGTCTTCATATGAGATTTGAGTAACCATAATAGTATGTAAGTCTACTTTAATATTCATATCTTCAGAAAATTGTTTTGTCATTTTTTCAGCAAATAAATAATGTAAATGATGAAGACGATGTAATTTTTCTTTTGATAATCCATCAAATGCTATTTGATCAACATTTGAAACACGAATATTTTCAGTACTGTCACTGAGACGAATTTTCGTCCAATCTCCGATGGCGAGACCTAGACGAATAATGCTTGAATATAAAAATCTAGTTTTTTTCTTTACTAATTTCTCTTTCAAAGGTTATTCCAATTTTATAATAATCGATATAAATCCCCTCAGTAGTAATTCTAACTTTACTTTTTTTATTAGTATTACTATTTAACTCAGTATAATGAATTTCGCTTTTAGACGTCCAGTTATTTTTCTGTCCAGACTCTAATTGAGCTTGATCAATATTATATGATCCAACCTGATTTGGTAAGGATGAATTTTGATCACCTAAATTTTGTAACATTGAATTAAGAAATTTATGATTATCCATGACAGCTTGTTGTCCTTGTGAATTTTTTTTAGGAGTTCGGTTTAAATCTGTTCTATTCATACCCATAGTAAAAAAATTAAATTTACAGACAACTTTATTGCTTAATTCCACATAATAAAAATCATTTCCTTCAAAAACTTTTTTTACTGTGTTTCGAAATTTATAATTTTTATATTTGGAATCAATACAGACTATTTTTTTTCCTAAATATTTAGATTTTAAATAATCTATTAATTCCATTTCATATTGTGCAGAGTATATACTATGACTAAAAATAAAAATAACTAAAAATAAGAATACGCATCTCATAATATAATTAACCTACGTTTTCTTCTAAATCGTCATCTTGTTGATTGTCAGATTGATCTTCAGTTTCCTTTTCAAAAAATTCATTCGACGTTTGAGAATCTTCAAATGATTCAAAAATTAATTCTAAATCAACATTAGTTTCAAGCTTTTTTTCTAAAAATAAATGTAGTTTATCTTCATTCGATTTAAATAAATCTTGCAACGCATCTGATCCTAAGTACAATTTAATTTTCATAGGCTCATCCAAATCAATATTTGAAAAAACAACATCTAAATTCATACTTGGAAACTTTGCACGAATTTCAGAAGTTTGACCATTAATAGATCGATATTGCTGAATAATCTCAACAAATCGATTAATAAACGACGTTAAATGTTGAGGCAATTGAGCCAAAAAAGCAGATGCCGGAGAAGGAGATACATTTAAGAAAACTGGCGCTGATTGAATCAATTCTTTCGATTCTGCAGCAACAGAATCTAATGACTCAGCCTCATCTAAAGTAGAAGAGTTAGCGTCTATTGTTGTAGGTTTATACGAAATATCATCTTCTGTTTCAAATTTATATCTAAGGCCTTCAAGATGAAAAAATTTATTTGAAGAAGTTTCATTAGATTGAGAATCAGACATCATTTTATCAAAAGCATGATTAGACTGACTTAATAAATCCAAAAACTTTTGAGATGGATTGATGAATTCATTTACAGAATTTGAATCAGAAATTCCCATCATTATTGTTTGGCTTCTTTTTGTTTTTCT
>CEOK01030339.1_pt1 | contig 24647 bp, 19 predicted proteins | sample 427001 | NCBI WGS metagenome assembly CEOK01 (sample SAMEA2591108, study PRJEB7988) | marine metagenome | isolation source: saline water (ENVO:00002010), including | reverse complement strand
CATGAAGACTTATCTTTGATTGCAATACAAGGTCCTAAAGCTGTTAAAATTTTAGACAATATCATTTCTGGCGTTTCAGCTCTAACTTTTATGAACGGATCAAGGTTTAAATTAAATAATGAAGATATTTATGTCACGCGTTCGGGATATACTGGAGAAGATGGTTTCGAGGTATCAATAAAAAATTCTTTAACTGAAAAATTTTGCAAAGCTTTATTAGAAGATCATAATGTCAAGCTTATTGGGTTAGGAGCAAGAGACTCTTTAAGATTAGAGGCTGGTCTATGTCTATATGGCCACGATCTAGACACTAAAACTACACCTGTAGAAGCAAGTTTAACTTGGGCGTTATCTAAGAAAAATAAAGAAGAAGGAAATTTTTTAGGCGCTTCAATTGTAAAAGATCAAATTAAGAATGGTGCTTTAAAAAAGAGAGTAGGTATCAAATCTGAAAAAACCATTGCAAGAGAAGGTTCAAAAGTTTTTAAAGGTGATAAAGAAATAGGAGTTGTAACCAGTGGTGGATTTGGACCAAGCGTAAACGGACCTGTTGCAATGGGTTATGTATTAAAAGAATTTTCTAATGAAGGAGAAGATTTAGAATTAGAAGTGAGGGGAAAAAGGCATACTGCTAAAATTTTTAAGATGCCTTTTTTTAAAAAAAGTTACGTAAAATAGAAAGGAAAGTTATGGCTGAAAAAAAATATTCAAAAAAACATGAATGGGTTGAACTAGACGGAGATACAGCAACAATTGGAATTACAAAACATGCAACTGAGCAATTAGGAGACATTGTTTTTACTGAGGTTCCAGATAAAGGAAAAACATTTGAAGCTGGAGGAGAGGCTGCAGTTGTAGAATCTGTAAAAGCAGCAAGCGATGTTTATTCACCGATTGCTGGCGAAGTTACAGAAAGTAATGAAGCAATAGTTTCTGATCCTTCGCTTGTAAACCAAGACCCAGAGGGAAATGGATGGTTTTTTAAAATTAAAGTTTCGAGTCCAGAACAACTTAACGAGTTAATGAATAAAGAAGATTACGATAAATTTGCAACATCGGAGAATGCTTAATGACAGATAACAGGAACAAAGAATTTATTAGAAGACATATTGGTCCATCATCTTCGGATCAAAATAAGATGTTATCTTATTTGGGATTTAATTCTTTAGACGAATTTATTAAAAAGATAGTTCCTGAAAAAATTTTAGAAAACAGTGCTTTAAATATCGATTCATCTATTTCTGAAAATGCAGCACTTACACAATTGAAGCAAATCGCAAGTCAAAATAAGATTTTTAAAAGCTTTATAGGGATGGGTTATTACGGAACTTATACGCCAAATGTAATTTTAAGAAATTTATTAGAAAACCCAGGTTGGTATACATCTTACACTCCATATCAACCCGAAGTAGCTCAAGGAAGATTAGAAATGTTATTAAATTTCCAACAGATGGTTACTGATCTTACGGGTATGGATATCGCGAACGCTTCACTATTGGATGAGGGAACTGCAGCCGCTGAAGCTGTAGCGCTTTGTCAAAGAGTAGATAAGAGTAAACTTCATAAAATTTTTATATCGAAAAATTGCAATCCTCAAACTATTGATGTTGTAAAAACAAGAGCGGAGCCTTTTAATCTAGAAGTAATAATTGGAGATGATGACAATATAGATAAAGTAGAAGGAGATTTGCTTTGCTCAATTTATCAATATCCCAATACTTACGGAGAAATAAACGGTGCGGAAACTTTTATTAAAAAAACTCAAGATAAAAATGGAAAAGCTATTCTAGTAACAGATTTATTAGCTTTAACCTTATTAAAACCTCCTGGAGAGATGAGTGCAGATATTGTTGTAGGTAACTCTCAACGTTTTGGTGTTCCAATGGGTTACGGTGGTCCCCACGCAGCCTTTTTTGCAACTAAAGATGAATTTAAACGCGCAATGCCAGGAAGATTAATTGGTGTATCAAAAGACAGAAATAATGATCAAGCTTTGAGAATGGCTCTTCAAACAAGAGAGCAACATATTAGACGAGAAAAAGCGACTAGCAATATTTGTACAGCTCAAGCTTTATTATCAATAATGGCAGCAGCATATGGAATTTATCATGGTCCAGACGGCATAAAACATATTGGAGAAAGAACAGCAAAATTCGCAAATGCATTTACTGATATTGTAAAAACAAAATTTGAAATTTTATCAGACCAGTTTTTTGACACTGTTACAATAAATACAAAAGATAAAACGCAAGAGATTTATGCAAAAGCTTTAGAATTTAAAATCAATTTAAGATTAATAGATCAACATGCGCTATCAGTTTCTTTTGATGAAACAACAGAAATTAAAGATTTAAATAATCTTTTAAAAATTTTTGGTTTAAATGAACAAATCGATAGCATTGATAAAGTAAATATTTCTTCAATCGAAAGTTCACTTCAAAGAACCTCTAAATTTTTAACTCATAAAATTTTTAATTCATATCACTCTGAAACAGAAATGCTTCGATATTTAAAAAAATTAGAAGATAAAGATATAGCATTAAATCGATCGATGATTGCACTAGGGTCCTGTACGATGAAGTTAAATGCTGTTGCAGAAATGATACCAGTAACTTGGCCAGAGTTTGGCGGCATTCATCCTTTTGCACCTTTGGATCAGGCTAAAGGTTATTCAAAAATGTTTGCTGATCTCGAAGATATGCTTACAGAAATTACAGGATTTTCTGGAGTATCTTTACAACCAAATGCAGGAGCGCAAGGTGAGTATGCAGGATTGATGGTGATTAGAAAGTTTCATTTAAATAATGGAGATAAAAATAGAAATATTTGCTTGATACCAAGTTCAGCACATGGAACTAATCCAGCAAGTGCACAGATGGCAGGCATGAAAGTTGTCGTCGTTAATTGTGATAAAGACGGTAATGTTGATATTGATGATCTTAGCAAAAAAGCTGAGGAGAATTCAAAACAACTGGCAGCTTTAATGGTTACTTATCCTTCAACACATGGGGTATTTGAAGAACACATTAAAGAGATTTGTGATGTTGTTCACTCGCATGGTGGTCAAGTATATATGGATGGAGCAAATTTAAATGCCCTAGTAGGATTGGCAAAACCTGGAAAGTTTGGACCAGATGTTTGTCATATGAATCTTCATAAAACTTTTTGTATACCGCATGGTGGCGGTGGACCTGGAATGGGACCTATAGGTGTTGGAAAACATTTAGAGCCATTTTTACCAAATCATGTTCTTGTTAATTCTGGCCCTAAAACTGGCATGGGCTCTGTATCAGCAGCACCTTGGGGAAGTGCAAGTATTTTACCAATTTCATGGATGTATATCAAAATGATGGGATCAGAGGGTTTAAGATTAGCAACTGAAGTTGCAATATTAAACGCGAATTACATGTCAAAAAAGTTAGAGAGCTCTTATCAAACTTTATACAAAGGAAAAAATAACCTAGTAGCCCATGAATGTATTTTAGACTTTAGACCAATAAAAGCTGAGTCTGGGATTTCAGAAGAAGATATAGCTAAAAGGTTAATAGATTATGGTTACCATGCTCCAACAATGTCCTGGCCAGTTGCAGGTACACTAATGATTGAGCCAACTGAAAGTGAAAGCTTATTAGAAATGGATAAGTTTTGTGAAGCAATGATTAACATTAGAAAAGAGATTAAAATGGTTCAAAACGAAGTTTTCGATAAACAAGATAATCCACTTAAAAATGCACCTCATACTAATTTGGAATTATCATCTGACTCTTGGACACATAAGTATACAAGAGAACAAGCAGCATTCCCGCTTAGCTATTTAAAAGCCAATAAATTCTGGCCACCTGTGGCAAGAGTAGACAATGTTCATGGCGATAGAAACTTGATTTGTTCATGCCCATCTTTAGATAGTTACCGCGACGAAGAAGCTGCATAGTGAAATTTGAAGTACTATACAATCCAGGTAATGTAATCTGTGATTATCTAAAAATGAAAGATGATCATAAATTTATTTTTAGAGTTTTTGTTAACTTAACTTACTATGGTCATATTTTAGGTCTATTAGCTTTATATTATTCTAGGCATTTTAGTTTTTAATGATTAAAAAGTACAAAAGCTTAATCTTAATATTACTAGTCACTTTTTTTTCATCATCAATTGCAGGTTATGTTACAAGAATAAATATTGATCCTTGGTACCAATCACTAAATCGTTTGCCAATCTCTCCACCTGATTGGGTTTTTGCTCCTGTTTGGACAACACTTTATGCGTTTATGAGTATTGCGATTTGGATTGTTTATGAAAAAACTAAAGTGAGCGAACCAAGTTTTTCAAAAAAAATTATAAAAATTTATTTTTATCATTTAGTGATTAATTTAACATGGAGCTTTATATTTTTTTATTATCATTTAATTTTTGCTGCTTTTATAAATATTATATTTTTAATTATAGCAATTAGCATTTTAATGGTTTTATATTTACCAAGATCAAGAATATCTTTTATACTTATGGTACCTTATTTACTTTGGGTGATCTTTGCTTCAGTTTTAAATTTTGGATTATATTTAATTAATTAAGTCTATTAACAATATAAAAAGATAATTCTTGTAGTTTTTCTACAACAAAATTTTTTTCAAATACTGATAGTGAGTCAGAAGCTACACTTGAAAAGTAATCAGCTCTTTTTTTACAAGTTTCAATAATTTGATATTTATTTATCAATTTTAATGTTTGCTCAAAATCATTTTCAGATCTTATTTTTTTAGAAAAATACTTTTGAAGCACTTCTCTTTCTTTAGGAGTTGATTTTTGAAATAGTAAAATGATTGGTAATGTTATTTTTCCCTCTAAAAAATCATTTCCAATTTTTTTTCCAAACACCTTTTCTTTTGATGAATAATCTAGAATGTCGTCTGTAATTTGAAAACAAATTCCTAGATTTCTCCCATAAGATTCTAGTGCTTCTTTTTCTTTATTTGATCTATCGTTGATGCAACCACCAACTCGCATTGAAGCACCAAACAAAGACGCTGTTTTTGCAGAAATAATATCTAGGTAATTTTTTTCAACCATATCAACTTGTTTTTCAAATTGTAATTGCATAATTTCACCTTGCGCGATTTCAGACGATACTGACGACAAAATTTTTAAAACTTCTTCTGATCCATCATCTACCATCATTTCAAAACATCGGCTAAGCAAGTAATCACCTGCTAAAATTGAACTTTTGTTTCCCCAAATTGCATTAGTTGTTTTAAAGCCTCTTCTAGACTCACTTTTATCAATTACATCATCATGCAATAAAGTGGCATTATGAATTAGTTCTACACAAGCTGCTAAATTAATATGTCTATTACCTTTGTAGTTAAATATTTCAGAAGAGCATATTGTTAAAAGTGGCCTTAGTCTTTTGCCACCCGTACTCATAAGGTGAGTTGCCATCTCCCCAACAAGTTCAACATGGCTCGACAGTTTTAACTTGATATGATCATCAACTTTTTTCAGCTGTTCTTGATATGCAGATTTGATTTCCTCAAAAGGGTTAGTTTCTATCTTTTTAAAAGGTAATACGTTTAAAAGCATATCTGTTATTAGCTTATTTACTGATGATTTGTTAACAATGAAATGACGCAGTTGTAATAAGCACTTTTAATTAAATTACCAATAAATATAAGTATTTTTTATAGTTATGATTTTTTCAAAAAAACCACAAGTTGCACATATTAGATTAAGCGGAGTGATTGGAAATGTTGGACGATTTCAGCAAGGCATGAGTCTGAGTAGTCATGAGCAAATTATTAAAAAAGCATTTAATCAAAAAAAATTATCTGCTGTAGCAATTTCAATTAATTCACCAGGTGGATCGCCAGTACAATCTCATTTGATTTATTCGTTAATCAGAAGATTAGCTGAAGAAAAAAAAGTAAAAGTTTTAACATTTGCTGAAGATGTGGCTGCATCTGGAGGATATATGCTGGCTTGTGCAGGTGATGAAATTTTTGCGAACCCTAGTTCGATAGTAGGTTCTATTGGAGTTATATACTCATCATTTGGATTAAAAGAGCTTATTAAAAAAATTGGTATTGAGCGAAGAGTTCATACTGCTGGCAAAAATAAAAGTACTCTTGATCCTTTTATGGATGAAAAGCCAGAAGACATAGAAAGATTAAAAAAAATACAATTAGATTTGCATGATCAATTTATTAGCTTGGTAAAAAATAGTAGAAAAGATAAAATTTCATCTGATAAAGATGATCAATTATTTACTGGTGAATTTTGGTCAGGTATTCAATCTAAAGAATTAGGATTAGTTGATGGTCTTGGTAACATGGAAGATGTTATTCAAGAAAAATTTGGAAAAAAAGTTGTAATCAAGAAGTTTGATAAACCTGAAAGCTGGTTAAAAAGAAAATTATCAAGTCAAATACCAAATCAATTTTCAAACATTGCAGACGAAATTGAAACAAGATCATTATGGAATAAATTTGGACTATGATCAAAAAGAAAAACTTAGTTAAAAAAAAAGTTAAAGCGAAAGTTAAAAAACAGCCTAAAATTAAAAAATTAAAAAAAAAAGTTCCTTATCTAACTTTTCAAGAAATTATTTTTAAACTGCAAAAATTTTGGTCGGATCAAGGATGTGTAATTTTGCAACCATATGATATTGAAGTGGGCGCTGGTACTTTTCATCCAGCAACTACATTAAGGTCACTTGGACCAAAACATTGGAAAGCAGCGTATGTTCAACCATCAAGAAGACCGACAGATGGACGTTATGGAGAAAATCCAAATCGTCTTCAGCATTACTACCAATTTCAAGTAATAATAAAACCTTCGCCAGAAGATATTCAAAAGTTATATTTAAAAAGCTTAACAGCTCTTGGAATTATTTATAAAGATCACGATATTCGATTTGTTGAAGATGACTGGGAAAGTCCAACATTAGGTGCATCAGGACTAGGTTGGGAAGTGTGGTGTGATGGAATGGAAATTACTCAGTTCACTTATTTCCAACAAATGGCAGGATTTGAGTGCAAGCCTGTTTCTTCAGAAATTACTTACGGGTTAGAGAGAATTTGTATGTATATTCAAAATAAAAATAATGTTTATGACCTTGATTGGAGTCATGAAGGTGTCAAATACGGAGATGTATTTTTACAAGCTGAAAAAGAATTTTCAGCATACAATTTTGAACACGCAAACACAGAGAGCTTATTTGACCAGTTTAACAAAGTTGAAAAAGAGTCAAAAGATTTAGCAGAAAAAAGACTTTGTTTACCAGCTTATGACCAGTGTCTAAAAGCTAGTCACTTATTTAATTTGTTAGATGCAAGAGGAGTGATTAGTGTTGCTGAAAGAGCTAACTATATTACTAGAATTAGAACTTTAGCAAAAGCATGTGGAGAACTCTGGATTGAAAAACAATAATGTCAGATTTTTTTCTAGAACTTTACTCTGAAGAAATTCCACACGGCTTACAGATTCATGCTAGAAAACAAATTCACGAATTAATATTCAAGGAATTAAATGAAAATAATATTAAGTTCAAAGGTTTTGATGTTTTTTCTACTCCTAAACGATTAGTAGTTTTTATTGAAAATATTACTTTAAATCAAAAAATAGAATCTCAAGAAGTGAAAGGACCTAAGGTTGGATGCAACGATCAAGCGCTTGAGGGATTTTTGAAATCTAAAAATGCTCTAAAAGAGGATTTAATTCAAAAAATTACAGACAAAGGAGAATTTTATTTTGTAAAATTACCAGCTAAAACTCTACTGACCTCTGATATTTTAAGGAAAAAATTACCTTCAATTCTTCAAACCATTAATTGGAAAAAGTCGATGAGATGGTCTGATCATGATTGTTTTTGGGGAAGACCTTTAAGGTCTATAATGTGTTTACTTGATAATAAAGTTTTAGATTTTAGTTTTTTTCATATTAATTCATCAAACTCTACTTATGTGAACGGGCCTTTTGAAGATAAAGAAGTTAAGATTAAAAATTTTAAAGATTATAAAAAAAACTTAGAAAAAAATAAAATTGAAATTAATCATATAAAAAGAGAGTCAAAAATAAATATTGAGTTAGAGAAACTATTAAAAAAAAATAAATGCTCTTTAGAAATTAATGATGTTTTAGTTGATGAAGTTACAAATTTAGTAGAAACTCCAATAATTTTAAAAGGTAAGTTTGACCCAGAGTATTTAGTATTACCAGATGAATTATTGAACTTAACAATGGTTAATCATCAAAGATATTTTCCTATGAAGTCAGAGCAGGAAAATAAAATAATAAATTCATTTCTATTTGTTGCAAATAATTTTGATAATAAAAATTTAATTACCAAAGGAAACGAAAAAGTAATTGATGCAAGATTATCAGATGCTAAATTTTTTTGGGATAAAAATAAAAGACAAAATTTAGTCAAACAAGTTACTAAATTAAATTCAATAATATTTTATCAAAAGCTGGGTACGCTTTATGATAAAACTCAAAGAATTCGTCAGTTGAGTTCTGTTATTGCCGATACCATTGGAGCAAACAAAGAAGATACAGAAATTGCTGGTTCAATTTGTAAAGCAGACTTGGTTTCTGATTTAGTGGGCGAGTATCCAGAGTTGCAAGGTACTATTGGAAGATACTTTGCATTAGAGCAAGGTTTTAGCCAAGAAATTAGTAATGCTATTCAAAATCACTATTTACCTCTTGGCCCAAGTGGAAAAGTTCCAAAAGAAAAAATTTCAATTGCAGTTGCAGTTGCAGATAAGATTGACACTTTAATTGGTTTTTTTGGAATTTATGAAAAGCCGACAAGTTCAAAAGATCCTTTTGCTCTAAGGAGAGCTTGTCTTGGCGTTTTAAGATTAATCACAGAAAATAAAATTAGTTTATCTTTAAAGGAGATATTAAATAATTCAAAGAATCTTTACCTTGCTCAAAATTATCAATTAACTAATGAAAAAGTTATTGAAGATTTATTCCAATTTTTTATTGAAAGATTTAAAATCAATTTAAGGGATAAAGGTGCAAGATTAGATGTTACTAATTCAATTTTAGAAAATAATAGGTCAGATGATTTTTATTTAATTATGAAAAATATAAATGAACTTTCAAAATGTTTAAAAAAATCTCAAGGCCAGGATGCTATTTCAATTTATAAAAGATCAAAAAACATTTTAGATCAATCAGATCAAGAAGAAGAGTTTTTTGGAAATCCGGATAACGTTTTATTTCAACACCCTTCTGAAGATGAAATACTTATTAAATTAAACGAAGCTAGAGATTATTTTACAACTCCCAGTCGACTAAGAGACAATGAAAAAACTATAACATTATTGTCAGAGTTAAAACCTATGACGGATAATTTCTTTGACAATGTAAAGGTCAATGACGATAATCAACAGGTAAGAAAAAATAGGCTAGAATTATTAACCCTCTTATGTAAAACCTTTGAAAAATTTACTGATTTTTCAAAATTAAATGGATCTTAAAAATGGCAACTTGGGTTTATAATTTTAGAAAACCACCAAAAAAAAATAAAGCAGGGTTAAAAAACATATTGGGTGGCAAGGGTGCAAATTTATCTGAAATGATCAAAATTGGTTTACCTGTTCCTCCAGGTTTTACTATTTCTACTGAAGCATGTAACGAATTTTATAAAAGAAATCGAAAAAACCCTAAAGGCTTAGATAAGCAAGTAAAGTCTGCGATCAAAGATGTAGAAAAGAAAATTGGTAAAAAATTTGGAAGCGAAAAAAATCCACTCTTGGTATCTGTAAGATCTGGAGCGAGAGTTTCTATGCCTGGTATGATGGATACGGTTTTAAATTTGGGACTTAATGATGAAACAGTTCTAGGCTTAGCTGCCAAAACTAAAAATGAAACATTTGCGTACGATAGCTACAGACGTTTTATTCAAATGTATAGTAATGTCGTGCTTGGTGTTGATCACCATAATTTTGAAGATTTAATTGAAAATTACAAATTAACCAGAGGTGTAACATTAGACACCGATTTGGATGCAGAAGATTGGAAAAAATTAATTAAAGATTTTAGAGATGTTATTAAAAGAGAAATTAAAAAAGATTTTCCCCAAGATGTATATCAACAGTTATGGGGAGCGGTTGGAGCAGTATTTCAATCCTGGAGAAATCAAAGAGCAAAAACATATAGGAAATTAAATAATATTCCTGAAGAGTGGGGAACAGCGGTAAATGTTCAATCCATGGTATTTGGAAATATGGGAGAGGATTGTGCAACAGGAGTTGCGTTTACTAGAAATCCATCAACAGGTGAAAAAAGTTTTTATGGTGAATATTTAATAAATGCTCAGGGTGAAGATGTTGTTGCAGGTATCAGAACACCTCAAAACATAACAAAAAAAGCAAGAATTGAAGCAAAATCGGATGCGTTATCAATGGAAGAAACTATGCCTAAAGTTTATCAGCAGCTGGTTAAAATTTATAAAAAGTTAGAAAAGCATTACAAAGACATGCAGGACATAGAATTTACCGTTGAAAATAAAAAACTTTGGATGCTTCAAACGAGATCTGGAAAACGAACAGCGAAAGCTGCAATAAAAATTGCAGTAGATATGGTGAAAGAAAACTTAATTAAAAAAGATGAAGCATTATTAAGAATTGATCCTAAAACACTAGATACATTGCTTCATCCAACTCTAGATCCAAAAGCTGAGAAAGATATTATAGCAAAAGGACTACCAGCTTCTCCAGGAGCGGCATCTGGAAAAATTACTTTTTCAGCTGATGATGCTGAAACTTTAAAAGCTCAGAATCAAAAAACGATACTTGTTAGATTGGAAACATCACCAGAGGACATTCATGGTATGAATGCAGCTGAAGGAATTTTAACTTGTCGCGGAGGAATGACTAGCCATGCCGCAGTTGTTGCACGAGGAATGGGTAAACCATGCGTATCTGGTTCAGGAACAATTCAAATTGATTATCAAAGTAAAGAATTTAAAGTTGGTAATCGAGTCTTTAAAGAGGGTGAGATCATTACAATAGATGGATCAAGTGGAGAGGTAATGTCAGGTGAAGTTAAAACCATTAAACCAGATATTTCAGGAGATTTTTCTAAAATTATGTCCTGGGCTGATAAAACTAGAAAAATGCAAGTTAGAACTAATGCCGAAACTCCATTAGATACAAAAGTTGCAAGAGAGTTTGGGGCAGAAGGCATAGGTTTATGTAGAACTGAGCATATGTTTTTTGATGAAGAGAGAATTTTATATGTAAGGCAGATGATTTTATCAAAATCTAAAGAAGATAGAAGCGAAGCTTTAGGTAAAATATTACCTTTTCAAAAAAAAGATTTTTATGAAATTTTCTCTATCATGAAAGGTTTGCCTGTTACTATTAGATTATTAGATCCACCTCTTCATGAGTTTTTACCAAAAAGTGACAAAGAAATTTCAACTGTGGCATCTTCTTTGGGAATTTCAGAAAAAGAAATTATAGATAGAATTTCCGATCTTCATGAAGAAAATCCAATGCTAGGTCATCGAGGCTGTAGATTAGCTATTTCTTATCCAGAAATATACGAGATGCAATGTGAAGCAATTTTTGAAGCAGTTATGCAGTGTAAGAAAGAAAAAATAAAAGTTTTACCAGAAATTATGATTCCACTTGTTGCTACTGGTCAAGAATTAGAAATTTTAAAAGAACTTGTAGATAGTAAAGCAAAAGAGATATCAAAAAAATATAATCAAAAACTAGATTATATGGTTGGGACAATGATTGAGTTACCAAGAGCAGCGCTTAATGCTCATGATATATCCAAGCATGCAGATTTTTTTAGTTTTGGAACAAACGATTTAACCCAAACCACTTTAGGTATTAGTAGGGATGATGCGGGTAAGTTTTTAGATGATTATGTAGATAATAATATTTTTAAAATTGATCCATTTGTAAGCATTGATGTAAATGGAGTAGGACAATTAGTTGAACTTGCTTGTAAGAATGCAAAGAAAAATAAATCAAAAATTAAATTAGGGATTTGTGGTGAGCACGGCGGTGATCCAGACTCAATTATGTTCTGTCAGAAAGTAGGATTAAATTATGTTTCTTGCTCACCTTATAGAGTACCAATCGCTAGACTTTCAGCTGCGCAAGCTAAAATTTTATCAAAAAGAATCTAGTTAAAATTCAAGAGAAAAATCAAAATTTTTTACTGAGTGAGTTAAATAACCTAAGGATATTCGTCTCACTCCAGTTCTAGCATATTGAATAATATTTTTTGGGTTAATGTTACCCGAAGCTTCTGTTTGGATAGTTTTAGGTATTGTTTTTAAAGCATTTTTTAAATTTACTGTTGAAAAATTATCAAGCAAAATTCTATCAATTTTTAAATCTACGATTTGCTTTAATTGATTTAGATTATCAACTTCAACATTAATAATTTTTTTATTTTTATTTTTTTTTATAACTTTAATAATTTTATCTCGAAATTTCACTTTATCTAAATGATGATTATCTTTAATGAAAATTTCCTGTTCCAAATCATATCTATTATTAAATCCACCACCTGCTTTAACTGCAAGTTTTTGAAGGTAACGCATACCAGGCAAAGTTTTTCTTGTACAACAAATTTTTGTTTTATATTTTTTAGTTTGATTAACCATTTTTTTAGTTTCAGATGCAACTCCACTTAAGTGACCTAAGAAATTTAAAACTATTCTTTCACTTTTAAGGATTGATTGTCCTTTACCTTTAAAATTAATAATTTTATTTCCTTTTTTTATTCTTTTTCCGTCTGATTTAAAAATTTTTATTTTTATTTTTTTATCGATAGTTTTTAAAATTTTTTTTACTAAATTTATTCCAAATAGAATCCCGTTACCTTTTGAAACAATATTTACTGATACAACTGGATTATTAGGAATTGTTAATTTGGATGTAATATCTTGATCAACTTTATCTTCTTGGATTGAAAGATTGATTAATTGCTTTATTTGATTTTCGCTCACTAATGTTATCTGCCAACAGCAATCATTTTTTCAATTGCACCACGAGCCTTCAAAATAATTTCATTGTCAATTTCAATAAAATTATTGTCTTCTTTTAATGATTTTAAAATACCCTTTAATGTAATTTTTTTCATATGAGGACAAAGATTACATGGTTTAACAAAATTAATATTTGGGTTTTCAACTTGAATGTTATCACTCATCGAACATTCAGTGACTAAAAATATATCTTTAGATTTTGTATTTTTAACATAGTCAATCATCGAGCCTGTAGATCCGGTATAGTCTGAGGCTTTTATAACATCTGGAGGACATTCAGGATGAGATACTACTTTTAAATCAGGATATTTTTTTCTGAGTTCTAAAATTTCTGTATCGGTAAACTTCTCATGTACTTCGCATTTTCCTTTCCATGAAATGATTTCAACTTTAGTTTTGCTCGCCACATATTTTGCTAAATATTCATCAGGTAAAAAAATAACTTTATCTACATTAAGAGACTCGACAATTTTGACCGCATTAGCAGATGTGCAGCATATATCTGTTTCAGCTTTAACATCTGCAGATGTATTGACATAAGTAACAACCGGTACTCCTGGGTTTTCTTCTTTTAATTTTTTCACATCTGCAGGAGTAATTGATTCTGCCAATGAACAACCAGCTGATAAATCAGGAAGTATAATTTTTTTTTCAGGCGACATAATTTTTGCAGTCTCAGCCATAAAATGTACGCCGCACATTAAAATTTTATCTGTTTTTACTTTCGCTCCATCAATAGCTAGCCCAAGTGAGTCTCCAACAATATCAGCGACACCATAGAAAATTTCTGGTGCCTGATAGTTATGGGCTAAAATTGTAACGTCTTTTTCTTTTTTAAGTTTATTGATTTCGTAAATATAAGGAGCCATTATTGGCCACTCAATCTCTGGAATGGTACCTTGTATTTTTTTATATAGTGAGCTTGTTTTGCTCTTTATTTCAGAATTAAACTTAAGTTCGTTATTCATAATTAAATATAATATTTATTTAAAAAAAAATATTTAACATTAATGTCACATTTTATATTCTGAATACAGTAAAAAGGCGGTCATGCTGGAATTGGTAGACAGGCACGGTTGAGGGCCGTGTGGGTTTTCCCGTGAGAGTTCAAGTCTCTCTGACCGCACCATTTCAATTCATCCAATTAGGTTTAGAAATTTTTACTTTTATATCGTTTTGAGTGTTTAAATTCTTATCATTAAATTCATTAAACTTTGACATTTTGATCATTGCAAAATTTGGATTCTCACTAACAATTTTTCCAATTATTTCGTTATTAAAGAATAATTCTTCACCAGAAATTAGCTTACCTTCATTATTTAGACGAAATAGTTTTTTTGATATTTTTTCTTTTAAATTCATTCTGGCTGTATTTTCTTGACCAACATAACAACCTTTGGAAAAATCAATAGCGTTTAACTCTTGCATATTCAATTCTAAAGAAAAATATTGACCTTGTATTTGATTAAAAATACCATCAACTAGACCATATAAATTTATTAATTTATAATATTTTTCATTATCTTCTAAATTAATATCTAAATTTTCATTTTTTTTTGAAATAAAATATTTACCAAAATTAGGAATTCTTGGATCTTTAAAATCTAAAATTGAATTTAATTTGATAGTCTCATCTGTTGTAAATACAACATTATATAAATTTTCATCTTTGATATCTACTTGAGACATTAATTTATAAAAATTAAGCTTTTCTATGAGATCATCGGATAAATAATCATCTATTATTATAAGAAATTTATTATCTATCTTTGATATAAAAAAATGACTTATGACTTTTCCTTGAGGCGATAATAAACAAGAATAAATAGAATTATTAGAGTTTATTTTTTTTACATTGTTAGTGATAATATTATTTAAAAAAGTCTCGGATTCATCCCCAGTTATTGAAATTACTCTTTTGTTTTCTAGGTTAGTTGTATAATTAGATATCATTGCTTTTATTATGTCATTATTATTAAAAAATGGTCAAGTTTGCTACAATGATGAGCTTCAATACTTAGATATTTTAATTGAAGATAATAAGATTAAAAAAATAGACAAGAATATTCCAAATGATTCACATGAAGTAAAAGATTGTGCTGGTCTGACAATTTTTCCTGGTTTTATAGACACTCATGTGCATTTTAGAGAACCTGGTCATCCCAAAAAAGAAACCTTAGAGAGTGGAAGTAGAGCGGCTGTGATGGGTGGTATTACAGGAATATTTGAGATGCCAAATACATCTCCAATAACAGATAACGCAGATGCGCTTAATGATAAGCTATCAAGAGCAAAAGATAATATGCATTGTAATTATGCATTTTATTTTGGGGCTACTAACGAAAATTCAGATAAATTAGATTTTTTAAAAGGCTTTGATGGATGCTGCGGAGTCAAAATGTTCGTCGGTTCCTCAACTGGTGATCTTTTAGTTAAGGATGATTTTTATATTGAGCAGATTATTAAAAATTCACCAAGAATAGTATCTATTCATTCTGAAGATGAAGATATGCTTATGTCGAGAAAAAGTAAAATTGAAGAGGGTAATGTTAAATCGCATTATAAATGGAGAAGTGTTGATTGCGCGGTTTCATCTACAAAAAAATTAATAGAACTTTCAAATAAATATAAAAAAAATATTCATATTTTACATATAACAACTAAAGATGAAGTTGATTATGTAAGAGACAAAAAACCAACACACACAACTTTAGAAACAACACCGCAACATTTATCTTTATATGCTCCAGACATCTATGATCAGCTAGATACTTTTGCGCAAATCAACCCTCCCATAAGAACCAAAGAACATAGCGATGGAATATGGAAAGGGGTAGGAGATAATTTGATTAGTATCATTGGTTCTGACCATTCTCCTCACACTATTGAGGAAAAAAAACAACCTTATCCAAAAAGTCCATCTGGTATGCCAGGCACTCAGACTATAGGATTAATAATGACTGATTATTTTTTAAAAGGTAAAATTAATTTAAAAAAGTTAGTTCAACTTTTATGTATTAATCCTTGTAAAATTTTTGGCATTAAAAATAGAGGAGCGCTTGAGGTTGGTCATATTGCAGATTTAACAATTTATAAACTTAACCAAAAATTTACTATTAAGGATGAATGGATAGAAAGTAATTGTGGCTGGACTCCATTTAATGGAACTAATATTGATGTTTCTCCCTCCGGAACAATTATTGGTGGAAAAATTGTAGTTTGGAATCAAGAACTAATTCTAAAAAGCTCTGGACAGCCTTATAGTTTTAATTAACTTTTTCTTTATTTAATTTGTTGATTTCAGATTTAAGCTCATCAATTTGATTAGCTAATTCTGTTATTTCATTTTCTTTTGATGCTTTATTTTCAGCAGGAGGAGTCTCCTTAGCATCATTATTACTTAAATTATTATTAAAGTAAGCTTGGAAATCAAAAGGATTAAATTTCATAATATTTTGAAAGCCATTATTAAAAAATTTATTTGCATCAGCAAAATTCATTACGTTATTTAAAAAACCAAACATCTCTGACGATCTATCATTCTCATAAAAAAGAATAATTTGTTTTAAAAATTCCTCAGGAATTAAATTAGTACCTGTTGTTTCTCTTTCTAAAACAATCTGAGTTAAAATACTTGAGGTAATATCTTTTTTTGTCTCAACATCTTTAATTTTAAATTGTTTACCTTGCTTAATAAGAGCTACAATGTCTTCTTGAGTAATATATGAGCTCGTCTCAGTATTATACAGTCTACGATTTGAATATTTTTTTATTTCTATCATTTTTATTTCTCTAAAACATATTCTCCAGGTGCTTTATATATTTCTTTAAATTTATTTAAATTTATTTGCTCTACTTTTTTGAGCTCACCAGAGTATTGTTTAAGCCATTCCATCCATTTTGGCCACCAAGAACCTTCAATTTTATTGGAATTTTCAAGCCATTTGTTTGAGTCTTTTTCTATATTTTTATTTTCAAAATAATATTGTTTACCAGGCTTGGCACCCTTTCCTTGAATAATTCCAGCAATATGGCCAGAATTTGCTAAGGTAAATTCAATATTTCCTTTGTAGTGGTTCAGCCCCATATATACAGATTTCCATGGTGCGATATGATCATCTGTTGTTGCCACATGAAACATAGGAGTTTTAATTTTTGATACATCTAAAACGTTTCCATTAAATTTATACTCTTTTTTTATTAAAAGATTATTTAAATACATTGATCTTAAATAATCACTGTGAAGAACTTCTGGAATTCGTGTTGAGTCACTGTTCCAATACAGCATATCAAAAGCCGTAGGTTGATTTCCCTTGAGGTAATTATTTATTACATAGTTCCAATAAAGGTCTCCTGGTCTTAAAAAGTTAAAACAAGCAGCCATATCTTTTCCGTCAAAGTAGCCTTTCGTTTTCATTTGCTTTTCAATCATTTCTATTTGTTCTTCACTAATAAATACTCCGAGATCTCCGGGTTCGGTAAAATCTATTAAACTAGCGAAATATGTTGATGATAAAACTTTATTTTTAATATTTTTTTGATTAGCTAAATGAGCCAAAACCATTGATGTCAAAGTTCCACCAACACAATAAGAGGCGGTATTTGCACCATCTGAACCAGTTTGCTCACAAACTACATCAAGCGCTTTTAAAACACCTTCATTGATATATTCATTGAAACTAAAGTCTTTGCTATCTGATTTTGGATTTTTCCATGATATTAAAAAAGTATTATGATTATTTTCAATTAGATATTTAACCATCGATTTTTTTTCATTTAAATCCATTATATAAAACTTATTAATAAACGGAGGAATGATCAACATTGGTTTTTCATACTGAGTATTTGTTTCAGGTTTATAATGGATTAACTCAAAAACATTATTTTTAAAAATAACAGAACCTTTTGTATTTCCAATATTTTCTCCCACATTAAATTCTTCAGTAGTTTGTGATATAAACATTTTGTTAGGATGTTTTAAATAATCTTTCTTAAAGTTTTCAAAACCTCTGACTAGATTTTGAGCGCCTTCTTGGATTGTTTGATTTAAAATTTCAGGATTTGTTGCAGCAAAGTTTGTAGGTGAAAATGCTGCGTTTATTTGATTTGTATAAAACTTTATCAGTTTCTTTTGCTTTGGATCAATATGCTCGAGAGAATTCACCAACTGTTCCATCATACTTGAAGTTAGAAGATAGAATTGTTTGATAAAATCAAAAAAAATATTATCTGTCCACTCAGATGCAGAAAACCTTTTATCAATTTTGCCTGGTTTAATAACAGGATCGGCGGACTGGTTTGACAATCTTGCTATAAAATAAAAATTTAAAGAAGCGATTTGCTGAATCCACTTATTTATATGCTCATAGTATAAAGTTGGATTACTTGCCATTCGTGTGGAAACATCAATAAGCGTATTGGTAATTTTTGTAGTTGTGGGGTTAATCAGGTTTAATAAGTCTATGGAGCTAAATTCTTTATTTGAATTGGAATTGTTTTTTCCATCCCCCTTAACTTTGATCTTAGGTTTCTGATAAGCTGAATTAGATTTTTTAACGAAGTTATTATAAATTTTTATATTATTTTGAAAAATGTCATTGAGTTGGTCAAAATTTGGGGTTACGGTTTTTTCGAAATTCTGATTATTATTGTTTTTTTTCATATATCTATTTAAAATTTAATTTTTATTATTAAATTACATATTTTAGCTATTGCAACATATTATTTTGTTTTGCAATATAATATGCTGCTAAGCATATAAATAAAATACAATAAATTCAATTATTTATAATTTTATTTAATATTAGACCTTGATTTATTGCGCATCGCAATATATATCAGTTTTAATTAATAATAAATAAGGAAAATAAATATGTTTAACTCAAATAACCCTTTTGAAATGTTTGATTTTCAAAAAGTACTTTCGGCAACTAAATTACCGAAATTAGACGTTAACTCTGCAGGTTATATCGATGCTCAAAAGAAAACTCTTGAGGCGGTAGCTGGTGCATCTAAAGCTGTTTTTGAAGGTGTAAATGCATTTGCAAATAAACAAGTTGAAATCTTAAATACTGCAGTAGCAAGTGCTAAAGATGCGACTTCTGAAGTTGCAAAAGGTAATACTCAAGAATCTGCAGCCAATTCAATTGAATTAGTTAAGAAAGCAATCGTAGAAGCTCAAAAAAACGTTGCTGAATTATCTAAGATCAATGAAAAAACAGCTAATGAAGCTATCCAAATACTAAATACTAGATTTTTGGATGGTTTAACTGAACTTAAAAAAGTTGTTTCTGAAGAAACCACTAAAACTTCAGTAAAAACTGAAACTAAAAATTAATTTAGTCATTATTTACAAGGTTAGATTTCTCCCCCTAAGTTATAATCTAGCCTTGTAGTAATTTTAAAAAAAACTTATATACGATTTTCATGTCAAAAAAATTAGCATTAGTAACAGGTGGTACGAGAGGGATTGGTGCTGAAATTTCAATAAAATTAAAAGAAGACGGATTTGATGTTGTTGCAAGTTATATTGGAACACCGGAAGGTCCAAATGAATTTACAAAAAAGACTGGAATTAAAGTAATAAAATTTGATGTTTCTTATTATGAAGATTGCGTAAGAGCAATTAAGCAAATTGAAGAGGAAGCGGGAAATACAATAGATATTTTAGTCAATAACGCAGGAATAACAAAAGATAAATTTTTACATAAGATGTCCGTTGAAGAATGGAATGCCGTAATCAATATTAATTTAAACTCAATGTTTAACGTGACTAGAAATGTAATTGAAAACATGAGGGCAAAAAAATTTGGTAGAATTGTTTCTATTAGCTCTATCAACGGTGTTAAGGGACAAATGGGGCAGTCAAATTACTCAGCTGCTAAAGCTGGTATTATAGGTTTTACAAAAGCTGTTGCACAAGAAAATGCAAATAAAGGTGTTACTGTAAATGCAATTGCACCTGGTTATGTTGGAACAGACATGGTTAAAAAAATTGATCCAAAAATATTAGAAAGTATCGTAGCCCAAATTCCTGTTGGAAGATTGGCTGATCCAAAAGAAATTGCTTCATTAGTAAGTTACTTATGTAGTGATGAAGCAGCTTTTATGACTGGAGCAACTTTAAATATTAATGGCGGTCAACATTATCAATAATTTAATTAGGAGAAAATAAATGTCAGATAAAAATAATATTGTAATCACAAGTGCTTTTAGAACTGCAATCGGATCTTTTGGTGGTTCTTTAGCCTCACAAACTGCACCTCAACTTGGAGCAGAAGTTATTAAAAGATGCATGAACCACTCTCACTTAAAAGCAGATGATGTTGATATGGTTTACATGGGCCAAGTGTTAACAACTGGTGCTGGACAAAACCCAGCAAGACAAGCAGCTATTCACGCAGGAATTTCAAAAGATAAAACTGCAACAACAATTAATCAGGTGTGTGGATCAGGATTAGCCTCAGTTGCTCTAGCTTATAACTCACTATTATGTGGTGATGGAAAAGTTATGGTTGCTGGCGGTCAAGAAAGTATGAGTAACGCTCCGCATTTTGCAAATTTAAGAAATGGCATAAAAATGGGTCCTGGCACACTAACAGATAGTATGATCGTTGATGGTTTATGGGATGCTTATAATAATTATCATATGGGTATCACCGCTGAAAATGTTGCTGAAAAATATAAAATTTCTAGAGAAGATCAGGATACTTTTGCATCATCATCTCAAAGAAAAGCAACTGAAGCAATTAATGAAAAGAAATTTAAAGATGAAATTGTTCCAATTAAAGTAAAAATTAAAAAACAAGAAAAAACATTTGATACAGACGAATATCCAAAATCAGATACAACAGTTGATAAATTATCTCAATTAAAACCTGCATTTAAGAAGGATGGTACAGTTACTGCTGGTAACGCTTCTGGAATTAATGATGGCGCTGCTGCAGTTGTATTAATGACTGCTGAAGAAGCAAAGAAAAGAAAAATTGAACCTTTAGCTAGAATAGTTTCATGGGCGCAATGTGGAGTAGATCCATCAATCATGGGAACTGGTCCAATACCGGCTTCAAAAAAAGCTTTAGAAAAAGCTGGTTGGGGTGAAGACCAAGTCGACTTAGTCGAAGCTAATGAGGCATTTGCAGCACAAGCAATCTCAGTAAATAAAGAGCTTGGTTTTACTGCTGACAAAATAAATGTAAATGGTGGTGCGATTGCTCTTGGTCATCCAATCGGTGCATCTGGTGCTAGAATTCTTGTATCTTTAATTCATGAGATGCAAAAAAGAAAAGTTAAAAAAGGTTTAGCAACTCTTTGTATTGGTGGTGGTATGGGTATCGCTATGTGTATTGAAAGAGACTTTTTAAATCACAAATAATTATAAGATCTTAGCCACCTTAAGAGAGTCTTTGATTTCATCCAGAATTACTGGATCATCGATTGTTGCTGGCATTTTATACTCTTCTTTATCTGCAATTTTTCTCATTGTTCCTCTTAATACTTTTCCTGATCTAGTTTTTGGAAGTCTTTTGATTACAATTGCTGTTTTAAAGGCTGCAACTGGACCAATTTTATCCCTTATCATTTGTACACATTCTTTACTTACATTCTCATGAGATTTTGTAACTCCAGCTTTTAAAACAACCATTCCGATAGGCATTTGACCTTTCAGCTTGTCAGCTATTCCAACAACTGCACATTCAGCAACATCTGGATGTTCTGATAGAACTTCTTCCATTGAACCGGTTGATAATCTATGCCCAGCAACATTAATAATATCATCCGTTCTTGACATGATCCAAACGTAACCATCTTCATCAATATGACCTGCATCGTAAGTTTGGTAATATCCAGGATAAGTGGTCATATAATTTTCTTCATAACGCTTATCTGCATTCCAAAGTGTTGGAAAAGTACTTGGTGGTAAAGGAAGCTTAACACAGATATCTCCCATCTCTCCAGGTTTAGCTTCACTTCCATCTTCTTTTAAAACTTTTACATCATAACCAGGAGCTGGTTTTCCTGCAGAACCATATTTAGTTGGAAACAATCCAAGTCCTTTGAAATTTCCTGCAATAGTCCAACTTGTTTCAGTTTGCCACCAATGATCAATTACGGGTTTTTTTAACAAACCTTCTGCCCAGTGAATTGTATCAGGATCAGCTCTTTCACCTGCAAGATATAATGCTTCAAATTTTGATAGATCGTATTTTTTAAAATATTCTCCATTAGGGTCTTCCTTTTTAATAGCTCGAAAGGCTGTGGGAGCAGTAAATAGTAATTTGACTTTGTATTCAGAAATTATTCTCCAAAAAGCACCTGGATCTGGAGTTCCAACTGGTTTTCCTTCAAAGATTACTGTTGTGCATCCATGAAATAAAGGACCATACACAATATAGGAATGACCAACAATCCAACCTATGTCACTTGCGGACCACCAGATATCTCCAGGATTGATGTCATAAACGTTTTTCATTGTCCATTTAAGACCTACAATATGCCCACCAATGTCTCTTAGTATTCCTTTAGGAACACCTGTTGTTCCAGAAGTATATAAAATGTAAGCTGGATCATTTGCATCACACTCAACACATTCTGCTTTATTAGCGCCACTAATAAATTCATTCCAGTCAACATCGTCCCTTCCTATTTCACATTTATGCTGTTCTCTTTGAAAAATAACTATTTTTTCAACTTTGTGTTTTGCAATTTTTTTTGCACCATCTAGTAAAGGTTTATATTCAACCGTCCTCCCAGGTTCCAATCCACACGAAGCAGATAAAATCATTTTTGCTTTAGAGTCATCAATACGACTTGCTAATTCACTTGAAGCAAAACCACCAAAAACTACAGAGTGAACCGCGCCAATTCTTCCACACGCTAGCATGGCCATGATTGCTTCTGGTATCATTGGCATATAAATAATTATTCGGTCGCCTTTTTTTACCCCTGATCTTTGAAGTGCACCGGCAAGTTCTGCGGTTTTATCTCTAAGTTCTAAATATGAAAATTTCTTTTTAGTATTTGTCATTGCACTATCATAAATTAGCGCTGTTCGTTCCCCATTACCTTCATCGACATGACGATCTAAAGCATTATAACAGGTATTAATTTTTCCTCCTTTAAACCATTTATAGAAAGGAGGCTTATCACAGTGCACTACCTTGTCATATTTTTTTATCCATTTAACTTCATCAGCAGCTTGTGCCCAAAATTCTTCGGGATTTGATAACGAGTAATTAAATGTTTCTTGATATTTGCTCAATTTATTCTCCCCCAATACATTGTAATAAAACTATTTTTTAAAATCAAATAAAAGAGATTATCCTTTTTACATTGTAATATGATCAATAGCCATAATTAAACGATTTATTGTAAATCAAATTATCTTTTTTATAAGTTAATCCATATTCATAATCTTTAATTAAGAACATAGCCCCATCTAGATCAAGCAAATTTGAGTATTTTGCAAATCTTAATGAAGGAATAATCGATAAAGAACTGCTTACCATACACCCCAGAAATATTTTCAATTTATTTTTTTTTGCAAATTTAATAGCTTTTAAAATATTGGTTTCACTACCAAACTTGTCTGGTTTAATATTAACCCATCTATAATTTTTTTTAATTTTTTCAAATTGTTTATTTAAATGAAAACTTTCATCAGCACATAAATGTAAACTAGTTTTTATTAAATGATCTTTTCCTGATTTAACTGGCTGTTCTATAAAAAGAATATTGTATTTTTTTATCTTTGGTTCATTTTTTTTCAAAAAAGATATCGACCATCCTTCGTTTGCATCAATGATGATTTTACTTTTTGGTGAGCATTTTTTTATAATATCTAGATAATTAAAAATATTTTTTTCATTTAATTTTATTTTTAATACTTTGACATTTTTATATTTTTTAACTTCATCTATAAATTTTTTTTCTTTAAATATAGGTATTGTAACTGCAGTTTTGTATCTAGTTTTTTTTAAATATTTCTTAAACGATATTTTTTTTTCTTTTAAATTTAAATCAAAGTAAGCATTAGATATGGCATTGCTGAGTGATAATATTTTTAGTGATTTTAAATTATTTAGATTTTTTTTTTGTTTTAATAAATTTTTAATTTTTTTTAAATTATCTCCATATCTTTCATAAGGAACGCATTCTCCACGGCCTATTAGGCCATTTTTTTTAATGTTAATTTCTATTGTATTAATGGACGATTTACTTCCCCTTGAAATCTTAAATTGGTTCTTAAGATCAAATTTTTTATCTTTGTATTTAATTGAGCAGTTTTTATACTTCATTGTTGTTTTCTATTTATCAATGAATATAAGGTTCTTATGCCAAAAGTCACATATATCGAGCACAACGGGAAAGAGCACCAAGTAGATGTTGAAAATGGCCTTTCAATCATGGAAGGTGCTGTACAAAACGGAATTCCTGGCATTGATGCAGATTGTGGGGGAGCGTGCGCATGTGCTACTTGTCATGTTTATGTTAAAGAAGAATGGTTAGATAAATTATCTGAACAAAGTGAAGGTGAAAAAGATATGTTGGATTTTGCTTTTGAAACAAAAAGCAATAGCAGGTTAAGCTGTCAATTAATGTTAGAAGATAAACATGACGGAATTAT
>CEOK01104129.1_pt1 | contig 24729 bp, 21 predicted proteins | sample 427001 | NCBI WGS metagenome assembly CEOK01 (sample SAMEA2591108, study PRJEB7988) | marine metagenome | isolation source: saline water (ENVO:00002010), including | reverse complement strand
CGCCAGCATGAAAAACATTTAAGCAGCGAAGACTGTATTTTTTCTCTAGTTCAGAGATATTTTTAAGCATTTTTCCAAGTTTATTTCGAGGGATTGTTCCATCAATACAATAGTAATCAGGAGAAATTCTACCGGAAGCTGGGAAGGCATTTTTACGCCCCGACCAGATTAGACTCCTCTCTGCCTCGCTATTTGAAACTGATAGTTTCGTAGCTCCAGAACTTTGAAAAATATCTTTTATTAAGCTAATCTCCTCTTCAACTTCCCCCGGTGAACCATCTGATTCACATAGCAAGATTGCTTCTGCGTTTACATCATAACCAGCATGAACGAATTCCTCTACAGCTGCAGTCATACCTTGGTCCATCATTTCAAGACCGGCAGGCAAAATCCCGTTTGAAATAATATTTGCTACGGCATTGGCAGCTATCTCAACATCATCAAAAGAAGCCATCATTACTTTCGCAGCTGATGGTTTGGGTAACAACTTGACAGTAATTTCAGTAATAACTCCCAACATACCTTCCGAACCAATCAAAAGCGCAAGCAAATCTAAACCGGGGGAGTCAAGAGCCTCTGAGCCAACCTCGAATACTTCTCCCCTATAATTCAAAACTCTAGCTCTTAATACATTATGAAATGTAAGACCATATTTTAAGCAGTGCACTCCCCCAGAGTTTTCAGCCAGATTACCCCCAATTGAGCAGGCTATCTGGGAGGAAGGATCAGGAGCATAAAATAACCCTAAACCAGAGACCTTGTTTGAAATCTCCAAATTTCTGACTCCGGGTTGTACAGTAGCACTCCTTTGTTCTTCATTTATTGAGATAACTTTATTCATCCTCGCCGTTGAGAGGACCAGGCAATCTTTAATGGGAGTGGCACCACCAGAGAGTCCAGTACCGGCCCCTCTTGTAACGACAGGAACACTAAACTCGCTGCATATTTTTAAAATCTTAGATGTTTGAGCCTCTGAATTTGGAATTGCAACTACTAGAGGATCTCCCGAATAACCGGCTAAGCCATCTTTTCTGTAAACTTTCAGCCCCTCTCGATCCTCAACAAGATTGTCGCTACTTATAACCTTACGCAACCTATCTAGAAAGACTTTGTTATCGTTTTTATGTACCATATGTATCTTATTAGTAAATGTATTGAGATTTTAGTATGAAGACCAGACTTTGTAAAATTATCACAAAAAAGGGGGATAGTGGTACCACTAGCCTCAGTGATGGAAAAAGGATAAAAAAAAATTGTCCTGAAATTCAAATTTTGGGGGAATTAGATGAACTTTCGTGTTCAATCGGCGTATTGAGAGCAAACTTGAAAAAAAATAAAGTTGACACGCATGAAAGTAGACGCATTCACTTAACTCTATTGGAAATTCAAAATGACTTATTTAATTTGGGTGGGGAAATTTCTTGTCCCAATATTGAACTTTTTAAGGTAATACGAATTTCAAAAATTACCAAATTGGCGGAAGAACTAAATAATGAGTTAAGTCCACTCAAAGAGTTTATAGTACCTGGAGAATCAGTTTTAAGTGCGTTGGCTCATTTATCGAGGTCAATCTGCAGAAGAGCTGAGAGGAACTTTGTAACATTTCTCGAAATGTCCAATCCAACTTACAGCGATCAAAAGTTTAAAGGGTTGCCATATTTGAATCGACTATCTGATTTGTTATTTATATTGGCAAGAAAATTAGGTTCGCTTGAACATGAAAGTCTCAGGTATTGGGAAAAACCAAGTAATCCAACATAAAATCTTTCTTTATCCTTTTTTTCTACGTTCTATGACAGAATTTGCTAACTGATCAAGAAGGGTGCAGCTCTCATGCCAAGATAAACAAGCATCAGTAATACTTTGACCATATGTTAACCCATTTAAACCAAAACCATCTTTGAGATCTTGCCGGCCTTCAATTAAATGACTTTCTATCATCACTCCGACTAGAGACGAGTCACCATTAGAAATCCGTTCGGAGACATCGTAACAAACCTCAGCCTGTTTTTTATGATCTTTACCAGAATTACCATGGCTTAAATCAATCATGATTTTTTCAGGTAGCTCGAATTTCTTCAAGGCTGAAACTACTTCCTGACAACTCCCAACATCAAAATTTGGCTTAATTCCACCCCGCAGAATAATATGACAATCCATATTTCCGGATGTGGAGACGATGGCCGATCGTCCAGATTTAGTAACCGAGAGAAAATGATGAGGATTTCCTGCTGCTCTCAATGCGTCAATAGCAACACGAGTATTACCACTCGTGCCATTTTTAAAGCCCACCGGACATGACAGGCCCGATGCCAGTTCTCTGTGAACCTGAGATTCAGTTGTTCTCGCTCCAATGGCTCCCCATGAAACTAAATCTGCGATATATTGCGGAGAAATTACATCCAGAAACTCAACCCCCGCCGGGAGCCCTAATTCGTTAATACTTCGAAGTAATTCACGGCTAAGTTTGAGCCCTTTGTTTATGTCAAATGAATTATTCAAGTCAGGGTCGTTTATTAACCCTTTCCAGCCAACTGTGGTTCTTGGTTTTTCAAAATAAACCCTCATTACAATTTCTAGTTCACTACTCAACTCAATTCTTTTCCTTAACAACTTTTCAGCATAATCCAAACCAGCAGCTGGATCATGAATTGAGCATGGACCAATAATGACCAAAAGTTTGTCGCTAGTACCATGAATAATCGATTTTATTGATTTTCGAGCACTTATAACTACTTCAGCAGCACTATTTGAGACTGGTAAACTACCCATAATTTCGGAGGGAGCAACAACCTCCTGCACACTTGATATTCGAACATCATCTGTATTTAATGATGCCAAAGTTTTATCCAACAGTGCCACCCACAGTTAAGCCGTCGATAAATATAGTGGGTTGTCCCACACCAACTGGCACTCTTTGCCCCTCTTTCCCACAAGTACCAACTCCAGTGTCAAATTTTAAATCGTTGCCTATCATTTTAATTTTTGTTAAGGAGTCAGGGCCATTACCAATGAGAGTGGCGCCCTTAACAGGATATTTGATTTTCCCTTTCTCAACCCAATATGCTTCTGAGGCCGAAAAGACAAACTTACCATTGGTTATATCAACTTGTCCCCCACCAAAATTAGCGGCATATAAGCCCTCCTTCAGGTTTGCTACTATTTCCTCTGGTTCGCAGTCGCCTGCCCTCATAAATGTGTTCGTCATTCTTGGCATAGGGAGATGAGCAAAAGATTCTCGCCGTCCATTGCCGGTGGGAGAAACATTCATAAGCCTCGAATTTAGTATGTCTTGCATGTAACACTTTAAAATCCCATCCTCTATTAAAACGTTACTGGAAGAGGGATTGCCTTCATCATCAACATTAAGAGAACCACGCCTGTTTTCTAAGGTTCCATCGTCCACTACAGTTACCCCTTTAGCAGCCACTCGCTCTCCTATTCTTCCTGCGAAAACGGAAGACCCTTTTCTATTAAAATCTCCTTCTAACCCGTGTCCGACAGCTTCGTGAAGGAGTATACCTGGCCAACCAGGTCCTAGAACTACAGACATTATTCCAGCTGGAGCCGGCTTTGATTCCAAGTTAACTAGAGCTTGCCTGGTTGCTTGTTCAATGTAGTTATCCAGACTTTGCGAGCCTAAATCACTCAAGCTAAACCTACCTCCACCACCACTCACGCCAAACTCTCTTCTCCCTTTAGATTCAGCTACTGCAGTAATAGAGACTCTTATCAAAGGTCTTACATCAAAAACTAATTCTCCATCTCCACGCATTATAATTATGGCACTGTAGGAGCCAACAATTGAGCCCATAACTTGACATATACGAGGATCTTTTCTCCGTGCCCTAGCCTCAATGCTGTGAAGCATCTCGACTTTTTCTTCAGATCTTAATGCTGCCAAAGGATCTTCGCTTGAGTACAAAAAATTAGTTTTGGATTCTTTCTTCCCATAAGAATGGGACTTTTCATTTTCCACCTTGTTTTTGCCCTGCTGACCACTCGCGGAAATATTCTGCGTTGCCGTTGCCGCTTCTATTAAGCTCCTCCTACTTATACTATCACTGTATGAAAAAGCTGATTTTTCCCCTGAAACAGCACGCACTCCAAAGCCTTGATCAATAGAAAAACTCCCGGATTTCACTATACCCTCGTCCAAAGACCATGATTCTGAATGCAGATACTGAAAATAAATATCTGAATAATCGATCTTATGTCTCTTTACGATTCCATGTACTTCCTCAAGTAAGTTATAGCCTATGTCATGTGGAGTCAGTAACAGGCTGGTGGCTATTTCTTTAGATTCCTTTGTTCTATTTTTTAACATTCCAATTTTTTCTTATGTTTACTCGTTGATGAAGTGATGCTGGCAAATTTGTGCGAACTTCTTTTAGACATTTCTTGTCGACGGTTCCCAAAACTATATTTTCCCCAAGTTCACAACCACTTATTATATCCCCCCAAGGGCCAATAAACATACTATGCCCCCATGTAATCCTTCCAGACTCATGCCTACCTCCCTGCGCACTCGCCAAAACGTAACACTGGTTTTCTATAGCTCTTGCCCTTAACAAAATTTCCCAATGGGCCCTACCTGTAGTTTGAGTGAAAGCAGCCGAAAGTACAATCAAATCAAGAGGCTCAGCTGATAAATCTTCCCTTCGAAAGAACTCCGGAAACCTCAAATCATAGCAAATGGACAAAAAAGTGTTCCCAGCAGGTGTTTGAAGGCTAGTTGCCTCATCTCCTGCAACAATGAAAGTGGATTCATCATAACTTTCAGTTTCTGTGCTGAATTTAAACAAATGCGCTTTATCATACCTTCCTACTCTCTCACCTTTTTCATTATAGACAAGCATTGAGTTATAAATTTTACCTTTAGTATCTGATCGTAAAGCACAACTTCCACCTATAACCCAAACAGCATATAATTTCGCAAGGCTACTTAAAGCGGATTGAACAGTTGTAACAATCTCCATCGCTGTAGAAACTGAGGAGTCACCAACATTTATTTCAGCCATTTTTATTTTTTTATTGTCATCTTCACCCATAAATGCAAAATATTCTGGCAACAAAATAACCCTTGCCCCTTTTTGAGCAGCTTTTTTCACCAAGTTTTTTACCACACTCAGATTTTTTTCAATGTTTTCAGATGACACCATTTGGATAGCAGCTACCTTTATACCCTGCATTCTATGCTAATCTCCGATTGCTAATTAAGTGTTGCCTCACTGTTTAATGATTTCTTTTGTATTGTTGGGCTATCCCAAGGTCCCGTAACCTGATATTCAATAGCCATTACTTTTCGAAGAGGATCACGTAGTATATATTGCGCTAAAAAACTCCCCAAGCCAACTGCGGGATTCACGAGGACATAACCCAAAGAGGCTATCCCAGCATTTAACTCTGGTAGCATCAATAAACGCACATTCTGAGTTTTCTCAGATAAACTAACATCTCCTTCAAGAAATATGGTTGCTTGAGTACCCACCACTCTTAAATTTTCAGTTGTTGCCTTACCATCACTCAATCTCAGATTACCTCTCAACTTATCAAAAGAAAACCCTTGACTGAATATATCCTCAAAATCTAATTTAATTCTCTTCGGAAGAGATTGAATATTAAAAACGCCAACTAATCGAGCTAACCCTGGGTCCACCTTTAAAAATTTTCCATCATCAATATCAAGCGAAAGGTCTCCGCTACTTTTAACTATTGAAAAATCTAGCGGTGTTCCAGACCAACTAAGTTGACCAGATAGTAATCCTCCTCCAGACTCTAATATCCCCGGATAACCAAATTTTTCTAAAAAAACACCGCTATCTTTAGTATCCAATCTAAAATTGAAATCTGTTCTTGAAGTATTCCATTGGCTCTTATTAGAGAGATCCGTTAAATCCCTAGGTTTACTTTCTGGTTTGTTTTTTTTCCACAACCCACTAGCATCTAGTCTGGTATTTTTTGAGAGGATCATTAGCCTATTTATTTTCCAATATTCATTATCGTTTAAATAACTAACATCAAGCTCCATTCTACCGAAGTGCTTGCTGGCCCTTCTAAAATCCTCAACCTCAACCGTTACATTAACGACATCATCAAACTTTAGTTTGTCAAAAACATTAATGGCATTTCTTAATTTCTGCTTCTCATCTTCCGAAGGCTTAAGATGCAGCCTAGCTAATTTAATTTCAAACTTCCTGTCCCCCGCAAACCAATTTAAAAAACCTCCAATTTCTACAGCATCAAAATCTCCCGACCAACCGCTGGCATCACCAAAAAAAATGCCATTTGCATCCGAAAAATTATATTTATCGCACGTTATTTCTTGAATTCTTAATTTTATCTCAGTGGAACCTAAACTCTCCTTATTATTTAAAACCCCATCAAAAGAGTTTTGTTGAGAAAGTAGTACGTTTACCCACTCCTTAACATCAGCTTTAAATAACTTTAAATCTATGATGTTTGATGCTTGAGAAACAATTTTTTCCTTAGAGATATCCTTTTTAGGGCTGCCACCAACTCTTAGCGAATACTTTGTGCTTCCGCTCGATTTGTACATTCTGGACCCTGCATCAACAACTATTTTTCTGAAAACCATAAATTCTAGAGAGTAATCTGGAATGATTATTGATAGATCCTGAACTAAACTGGTGATACCAGAAGTTTTTCTTTTATGTCCAAAACTTAATTTTACCTCCCTGGTTGATTTTAAATTTTTAGCAAATGATCCAGGTGCATTGATAGCTACGCCCATAAGATTAGAACCTCCACTCACCGTGATCTTTTCTGTAGTTCCACTTATTAACAAATCGTAATCGGTCTTACCATGAATAAACTTATCATCATCATATCTCTTTGAAGAGCTCAACCATCGTCTTAATTCACGAATATGCAATTCTCCGGATGCTCGAAAAGAAATTGGTAAATTTTTTCCATTAGCTTTTGCATTTACTATCTCTACTGCTCCACCCAAAAGTTCACCTTTTAAGTCAGCATGAGAAATTCTTTTCTGAACGATTGAAAGCACCCCTTCAACTTTTGTCATCTCAGGAGAGTTTTCGGAGAATGAAAGTGAATTATCGTAAAACCTAAGTTCCGCCTTAACATTACTTTTCCTCAAGTTCAAAAGATTGAGTTTGATATCGAGTTTTAAATCCGATTCCCCTGAGGCCAAGACAGTCTCAGTGAGGTTACCAAGCCATCGATTTACAGGCGAATTATTCGAAATATTGACTAAATTTTGAAGTTTTCCCTCAATGTTTCCTCGCAAATTTAAAATTGGAATCGTGGAAAATATATCTGGTATTTCTCCGTCAACCCCTACCACCTTATTCCCCAAAAAATCCCCAGTTAACCCTGACAGTACTAAAGAATTACCCTCTATTTTTACTATTCCTTGGACGTTATTAATAACCGGCCACTTTTTTGAGAATTTCAAGTGTAAATTTTCGGGAAAAAACTTCATTGCGAAAGTTAAATTATCCCGAATAGATTTAGAGGCGTTCTCTGTTACATCACCTTTCACTTCAAAGTTTCCCCTAAGTTCGTCACCGATTTTAATACTTCTTGTAATCCAACCCCTAGTTCGTGGTCCCATGGCTTTTGGTAAGTATGGACCTATTGCCTCGGGCGAGAATACTGATAAAGTTCCTGTTATGTCCACTAATTGACTTATACTATTTTGCTCATACCACTCGCCAGAGGCATTTATTTTAAAAACAGGATTTTTCGCCTCTAAGTTTCTAAGTTTTATGAATTTAGTAGTAATCTCCTTCAATAAAAAGTCTTCAATCTTAAAATTAGATATCTCCAAAACCCCAAATAATTCTGAAAAATATGCATGACTTCCCGCTATGTAATTTTCTGCAGAAAAAGTAACTTCTTCTCCTTTAAATTCTAGGAAAATAGAATTCTTTACATTAAATAAACGACCCTTCAGAGGAGAAATTTTAATCATTTTTATATTCTCTTCGTACGATACATCTTCAAATGAAGCGGAAAACTCGGCTATTTCTAAGAACTCAATTTTTCCTGTAATAAAACCTTCTAGATGCTTGATTGGGAATTGAAGTTCTGCAGACCGCACTTTACCGCCAACATCAAAATTATTAACAGCGGAGGGGATATTGTAGGAATATAAGTGTCTTAAATCTTTCAAATTTAAGTTTTGTAAACTTAAACTCAAATACTCGTCGTCTGCAAAAAGATTTAATAAGTCAAATTCTAGCGTCCTTGATAAGGAACCTTTTGTATTTTCCTTAAAAACTATAGCGACTTCATCTACCTGTAATCGACCCTCATACTTAATTGACCTAAACCACGCCATATTATCTGATGAGTTGATTTGAAGAATATTACTTTTAAGAAAACTACTCCTTAAACTTCTTATGACATCAACATCAACTGTCAATTTCGACACTACGACATCATCGAGGGTAAATTTACGTTCAAAAATAGCCGCTATTGCTAAAAAACCAGGTTGAGCTTCTAACCCCTCAAAAAGTATCTCTGAACCCGACAAATTTTTTATAGATACAGAATCTATTTCAATACTTGGTAATAACCATTTATTCCAGTTTAACTTAGCATTTTCCAATTTTAGAGAATGGCTTTTTCTTAAAGTTTTTGGAATTACTGAGTTTAGCTTTACGGAATTATTTAGAAATTTTTCGACCTCTGGACCCAACCATAGTATAGTTGAACCCAGAGCTACTGAAGCTAATACGAAAAAGAAGATTACACCACTCAATACTAGCTTTGCGAGAACCTTTAATGTATTTTGCACAGTATTAAATTTCTATTCATAATGTATAAAAAATAGGGTTTAATTAAACTTTGCTAATATTCGCCAACAAACTCATATAAACAATGGATTCTAGATTTCAAAATGCCTTGACTTATGCACCTTGGTTAAAAAACTATTACCATAATGTTTTTAGCAATTCCTTGATTCTAAATCCTAATCAAGAAATCACCAAAAAAACTTTGATTAGTCACCTGGAAAAGAATTGGAAAGATTTAGATAATCAACAACTCACTCTTTTTATCAACACAATTAGAGAATATAAAAACTCATGTCTTTTGTCTATTATTCATAGGGATATAAACGGATTATCAAACTTAAAGGAAAATCTTAACAGCTTATCGGCGCTCGCTGAGGTCTGCACTCAACTAGCTTATAAATATAGTATTTTTAATCTCATTTACAAAAATAAAAGAGAATTATTTCCAACTTTAAATATTAAACATTTTGAGCTTTTCATTGTGGCTATGGGAAAACTAGGAGGAGGAGAATTAAATCCATCCTCAGATATAGATTTGATTTTTTTGAGTGACCCAAATCTTAAGGATGAGGATTTTAAAGAAATAAATTCTTATTATACATTAGCTGACAAAGTTGTTCGCCAAACAATACATATACTTAGTCGTATCACGGAAAACGGGATATGTTATAGAGTTGACATTAGATTAAAACCTTATGGGGCTACCGGGCCTATGATTTACTCTCTAAATACCTTAAACAAATACTTTAAAAATAATGCTCAAAACTGGGAAAGGTTTGCTTGGGTAAAGGCAAGAGTTATTAATGAGCCAATCTTAAAAAATAATGATGAATTTCAAGAAAGCATCTCTAAATTTGAGAATGTAAAAAATGCCTTTGTTTATCGACCATACCTCGACTTCAATATTGTTGATAGTTTGAAAAAATTAAGTAGAAAAATAAAATCTCATCACAAAACCAAATCAAGAAATAAAAATAGGAAAAGCTGGTCATTTAACGTAAAGCTTGATGATGGCGGAATTAGGGATATTGAATTATTAGTACAACTGCATCAACTAATACGCGGTGGTAATTATAAATTCCTTCAGACACCTTCTACACTATCAGCAATAGAAGAAGTTTCAAAAATGGATATATTTTCCAGAAAAGAGAGAGAAAAGATCGACGCAGCTTATAAATTGTACAGACAAGTTGAACATAGATTGCAATACTACGGGAATCGACAAACGCACCAATTCGAGTCTAATACTAATTTCGCTAACTTTATCGCACTATCCCTTAACTTTAAAAACGAAAGAGAATTGGTGGATGAACTTAAATTTTTTAAAAAGGAAATAAGTGGTTTTTTTAATAAATCTTTTGGGCTTAAAAAGAGTGAAATATTAGGCGGTGATGGTAGTAGTCATGAGGATAGAAATATATCTATGATTAGAATTGCTAATTTGCAAAACCTAATAGCGGAAAAATTTGACGATCAAGACATCATAAAATATTTTTCCGCGCTGATATCTTCTGTGAAGGGGAGGCAATCTTATTTATCTCTATTGGAGACCTATCCAGAAATCATCGCAAAAATATCAGAAATTGTTAAGATTTCCTCTTGGGCAGGTAATTATATAAAAAGATACCCTTCGATTCTAGATCAGCTTTTAAGGGAAGACTCAATATTAAAAAAAATTGATTTTTCAAAAATTACTGTTGAATTGAAAAATGAGTTAAGTAACTTAGAGATCAGTTTCCCAAAAAATGAGGAGGGCAAGCTGAACTTCATAAGAGACTTTCATCACAATTACTTATTTCGGTTGTTAATTCAAGATTTGCAGAAACTATGGACTATAGAGGAACTTTCTGATCAACTTTCTGAGTTGGCGGAAATAGTATTAGCGGAGACGCTCAATCTAGCTTTTAAAAGTATTGATGCTCAACATTTAAAAACAAATTTAGCTGTTGTAGCATATGGAAAATTAGGTGGGAGAGAACTTGGTTTTGCTTCTGATTTAGATTTAATATTTTTAACAAAAGATGTTAGTCAGGAGGACCAACCTATTTTAATTAAAATTATTAAAAGATTTATATCGTGGCTCTCAGCAAAAACTGCCGCGGGCAATCTTTTTACGGTAGATACTAGAATAAGACCTAATGGAACAGCTGGGTTATTGGTAACATCGATTGAAGGTTTTGAAGATTATCAAAACCATAAGGCTTGGGTTTGGGAGCATCAAGCTATTACCAGAGCAAGATTTTGTGGGGGGGACCCAGAAATAGGAAAATTGTTTGAATCGATTCGAAATAAAGTTATTTCAAAAAAGAGATCTGCTTCAGAATTATTGGAAGAAGTATATGCTATGAGGAATCGAGTAATCGACGAAAACAAGTTTTCAAAAGAACCTATTAATATAAAAACAACTGCTGGAGGTATGGTTGATATTGAGTTTTCAGTTCAAGCGCTGGTACTCTGTCACGGACATGAGGTTCAAGAATTGAAAAAAAATATTGGTAATATTGCGCTTTTAAATTTAATGTCCGAGAAAAAATTGTTGCCTAAAGAACTTACACACAAAGTAATCAAAACATACTCCAAATATAGAATAGCTCAACACCGTCTGAGATTAACTGGAAATTACAACCTTTTTGTGGAAAAGGACTTTAGTCATGACAGGAAGATTACTAAAGAGTTATGGGATTTCGTGTTTTCGCAAGCCCCTAAAAATATAAGGACAATCAGCGAAATAAGGTCTGTATCCCCATTTCCCTAAATTCCTAAATTCTGTTACAACTTCGTTACTTTAGTGAGTCATGTTAGGCTAAAATTAAAAACTATTATTTATTGAAGGTTAAATATGAGCGGCGTTGCGATGTCAAAACTTGAGGGGTTAATATGGATGAACAACGAGTTAGTCGACTGGAAAGACGCGAAGATTCATGTTTTGACTCATACACTACACTATGGCATGGGTGTTTTTGAGGGGATAAGGTGTTATAAAATTGCGGAAGGCGGTGCAGTTTTTAGATTAACTGATCATATAAGAAGATTATTTGACTCTGCGAAAATTTTCGAAATGGTAATACCGTATTCTCAAGAAAAAATTGAACACGAAATCTGTAATCTTATAAAAAAGAATTTTCTTACTGCCTGCTACATCAGACCGATAGTCTTTTATGGTTCGGAATCGATGGGTTTAAGTACTGATGGCTGTTCTGTAAATGTCTCTATAGCTGCTTGGCCATGGGGAACATATTTGGGAGATGAGGGTTTAGAGAAAGGTATCAGAGTAAAAACCTCATCCTTTACTAGACACCATGTTAACTCGTCATTAGTCAGAGCCAAAGCTTGCGGTTACTACATCAATTCTATTCTTGCTCACCAAGAAGTTGCCAGGCATGGTTATGACGAGGCTCTTTTGCTTGATACAGATGGGTATGTATCGGAGGGAGCGGGTGAAAATATTTTTATTGTTAAAAAAGGCGTTTTATATACGACAGATCTCTCAACATGTTTAGACGGAATTACGAGAGATACAGTTTTTCATATTTCAAAAGAGTTGAATCTAAGTTTGGTTGAAAAGCGACTTACTAGAGACGATCTTTACTGTGCAGATGAAGCTTTTTTTACAGGTACGGCCGCTGAAATTACTCCTATTTCAGAAATTGATGACCGAGTTATAGGTTTCGGTAGTAAAGGTAAAATCACTCATTCTCTTCAAAATCTTTTTTTTGAAATAGTAAACGGTAAAAATAATAATTATAAAAATTGGTTGACCTACATATGATGAATTTATGCGATGATTGAAAAACCAAATAACTTAATTTACTCTAACGAAAAAATTGTTACTTGTCCAAATTCAAAAACTGATACTTGGAATCAACACCCCAGAGTGTACTTAAATATTGAAAAAGATATAATCGTAAAATGCCCTTACTGTGGAACAACCTATAAATTTGAAAATAAATAAATTACTTCAGCTGGTTTTGAACCTGCTTAATTCTAACTTCAACTTTTGCCATGAATACATGATGTTCTCCCTGAATAGATCTGATCAGGTTAAGCCGCTCTAGTGCCTGTTTGAGTTTTCCCTCAGAGATATTTGCTTCAGCTAAAAATAAATATGCTTTTGCTTTTTTTCCTGCAGAGAAAGCCGAGGCGGCTCTCTTTTTCCACACCCAAGTATCGTCTGGCGCTTTTTTGAGTATTTTTTTTGCAACTTGTTCCAACTCCGCAACTCTCTTTAATCCATACAAAGCTTCAATTCTGTGTCTCGTAAATGTACGGTATAAAAAAGTTGTTTTTGCGGGACCGTTTATTAAATCAATAGTTTCTAGAGCTTTTTGAAAATATTTCTGTTTTAAATTTAGTTCTACCTCTGTTTCTACTATTAAATAATAGAGGATACGATTATAGGCACGTATTAGATCGTATTTATCTTTCAGTGATTTGATTATTCTTTCTGCATCTTTGTAATTTTTTTTGTGTATTGTTCTTAATAGATTTTTATAACTTAAATAAACAGAATTAAGATCCTTTTCTCGTTTACTACTAAAATCGTTGGAAAAAATACTCTGTGTGAAAAATGAATTTAACTGTACTTCACTTCTTAAACGGAGCTGTAACCATTCGAAAATCTCATCTTCCATTTGAAAATTATTCTTTTTTTTATCCTGATATACGTCGAAGTTTTTTCGCATTCTTAAATCTGCTAAGCGCTCGTAAGTCAGGGGGTGTGTAGAGAGCCATGAAATTGCTGAGTTCTCTCCACTTAGAGATCTCTCCTGGAGTGTTTCAAGCATTCGAATCATAGAGTGGTTATCAACTCCAACGGCCTCTAAAAATCCCATTCCTATCCTATCAGCCTCTCTTTCAGCCTGCCTGGAGAAGGTAAGTTGCTTTTGCAGTGCTCGAGTTTGACCAAGGGACATAATCCCGAGGGCTGCATCTCCTTCTGAGGCTGCCATCGCAATAGCAGAGAGGATCGCGGACGCTATCATTACGCCAGAAGCTTCCTTTCTTTGACCATATTTTCTTGAAATATGTCTTTGGGTCAGGTGGGCTAATTCATGACTCAATACAGCTAAAAGCTCCCCCCTGGTACTCACACCACCAAATAATCCAGTATGCACACCAATATAATTCCCGGGTAGAGCAAAAGCATTAAAGGAATCATTTATCAAAAGGAAGAGACGTACTTTGTTGTACTTTTCGAGATAGTTAAAGTCTTTATCCCTCGAAATTTTTGTGCTATCAAGGAAACTTCGAATTATTTGTGTTAAATAGTCCTCAATTTCCGGAGCGTCTAGAAAATTATTAGATGATTTTAAGGCAGTAAAAATTTTTTTTCCCAATTTGTGCTCATCGAATAATGACAATCCATTTCCTTCAGAGCCTCCAAGCTCTGGTAAATTTCCACCTATAGCAGGGTAATGGATCAAATAAATTGATATTATTAAGCTAATAATGACCAATTTACAGTAGGTATCAATTTTTTTTATGAACAAGATAATAAATCCATTAAGTTCCATCTAATGTCTAATTTAAATCATTTTAATTCAAGTGGTAATGCACATATGGTAGATATCAGTGAAAAATCGGAAACTAAGCGAATTGCTGTTGCCTCCGGAAAAATACTGATGCAACAAAAAACCTTAGATTTAGTAAAAGATAAGTCTTCCAAAAAAGGAGATGTAATTGCAGTGGCTAGAATTGCCGCAATTCAAGCTTGCAAGAAAGCTCCCGATCTAGTGCCTTTATGTCATTTAATAAATATTTCTAGGGTGGACGTTTCATTTGAGTTTGTAGATTATCCACCGTCCATCGCTTGCACAGTGCAAGTCGAATCTTTAGGAAAAACGGGTGTAGAAATAGAATCGCTCGTGGGAACACAAGTTGGTTTGATTACTATTTACGATATGTTGAAAAGCGTCGATAGAGGCATGATAATTACCGATATTGGGTTATTATTAAAAGACGGCGGAAAATCCGGCAAATGGGAGAGAAAAGTTAGGTAAATACCAAAGTCGATAGACCTAAAAATATGAGAAATCCCATTGAATCCGTGCCAAAAGTTAATAGAACGGAAGACCCAAGAGCTGGATCTCTTCTTAAACTCCTAAGAAAAAACGGCACTATAACCGCAATCAATGCGCCTAACATCAAGTTCAGCACTATGGAAATCATCATTAGAATACCAAGCTTTATTGCATAAGCATTACCAAAATAAATGATCCACGTGGCCAAACCGGCAACGAAACCCCAAACTGAACCGTTAATAAACGCTATTGATACCTCTTTAATGAGTAGTCTCGGTATAGAATTATTTTTTATAATTCCCAGTGCTATGGAACGCACAATCAACGTAAGAGTTTGATTACCAGAATTACCCGCAATTCCAGCAATAATTGGAGTCAACGCCGCCAATGCCACAACCTGTTGAATGGTTGCTTCAAAAACACCGATCATCCTTGAGGCGAGAAAAGCAGTCATCAAGTTTATCGCTAACCAAATCCATCTATTCTTTATAGCTGAGAATACAGAGGCAAAAATATCCTCTTGATTAAATAGGCCCACAGAAGCAAAAACCTCTGAATCATTTTCCTCGCGAATGATATCAACTATCTCAGATGCGATTATTCTCCCAATTAAACGCCCTGAGTTATCTACTACCGGAGCAGAAATTAAGTCATATCTTTCAAAAGACTTTGTCAGAATCTCTATCTTCTCATCCACACCAAAACTGATAATTTCTTTGTCCATGACGTTTTTTACAATTTCCGTTGGATTTCTTATTAAAAGAGACTCAATAGACAGACTACCAATCAACAAGTTATTTCGATCTATCACAAAGATTTTGTTTGTGTGTGGGGGTAATTTTTCTAGTCGTCGTAAAAATCGATGTACAACTTCAAGGGATATATCATCACGAATAGTTGTGGTCTCGAAGTCCATATGACTTCCTATCGAATCCGGTGGATACAACATAGCCACTCTAAACTGTTCCCTTTCCTGAACCGTTAAACCCTCTCGGACTTTATTGAGAATGTTAGAGGGTAAATCATCTGCAACAAAAGCTAAATCGTCGAGACCAAGGTTTTGCGTAGCATAAAGTAATTCTTCATAAGTACTCATTTCTATCAAAGAGGATCTAACTGGCTGGCTTAATTCCATTAAAACTTCGCTCTGCTGGCGAGTTTGTAGATTATGCCAAACTAATTCTCTTTCTTTTAAAGGTAGTCCCTCTAAAACAACCGCCAACTCTGCCGGATGTAACTCGGAGAGCTTAAGTTTTAGATTCAGTAATTTATTTTTGTGAGCTACTTCGTTCACCAAACTACTTCTAATCGGACTTGAGAACTTTAAATCACGTTTGAGAATTTGATTATTCAATTCAAACCCACCGATTAAATCTCTTATCAGTACTAATGCCTCTTCCGAGGAATTAGATGTTTGTTTAGCAAACTTAGCTTCTCCTGGATTGTGACCTGACATAACTATTTACAACTCTATTAGTTTCTTCGCAACCGCATGAACATGTTCCGTTTCAGGTTTAAGACCTGTCCACAAACTGAAACTCTCCGCTGCTTGCTCTACCAACATGGGTAAACCATCTATAACAACATTCACGTTCTGTTCCATTGCTTGCATCATAAAACTAGTCGGCTTTTTTGAATACATTAAATCAATCGCTAAAAAACATTTTTCAAACCATTTGTTAGAAATGAGATTATCTCCACCAATCAAGCTTAGAGAGGTGGCATTGACGATAACATCAAATTTAAAGTTATCTAAACCATTTTCTATTTGAGGTAGATTTCTACTTTTACCTTTAAACTCCTGTATGTCATGAAATAATAAGTTTTTATATGTGAATTGGTTTCGAAATTTTCTTAATCTTTCTAGAGACCTATTAGCTAAGTGAATGGTTTTCGGTTTCATTCTTAATAAAGGCTCTAAAATTCCTTTTGTGGCACCTCCTACTCCAAGTATCAATATATTTTTGCCCGCTAAGTCCTTTATACCCAACCTTGAGACAGCAGCAACCAAACCTGCGCCATCGGTATTATCTGCAAAAAATTTACACCTATTGAACGAAACAGTGTTTATTGATTTAGAAATCATTGCTCTATCAGAAATCTCAAACTTTGGCTGAGATGCAAATAAAAAAACGTCTTCTTTCAGTGGGACAGTAATATTTACCCCAGTGTATTTTTGTTTTATTAGTCTGTTTAAAGTTGTAGATAAAGCATTTTTTGTCGTTTTTAATCGTTCATAGGTAATCGATAGTTCGAATTGTTCAGCAAATTCTTTATGAATTTCAGGAGATAATGAATGCTCTATGGGATCGCCCAAAACTGCAAATTTTAGTTTTTTCACCATACTAGATTTTACTCCATTAGATAAATTGACTTTCCAATCTAAAAAATTAAAAACCCCAATAAATTAATCTGTGTATTTCTTTCGTAATTTTCTTATCAAAATCTCGTGTATATTTCCAAAAGAACCGTTACTCATAATGAGAATTACATCTCTTGAAGTACACTCAGAAATGATACTGTCAACCATTTTATTTAGACATTCAAAAATCATTACTTTTTCTTTTATGTCAATTAATGCCGCTTCCAAGTCCCACTGAATGTCCTTTACGTAAGCAAATACCATATCTGCATCAGAAAAAGCAGAGGCTAACTTTTTTTGCATTGCACCGAGTTTCATAGTGTTTGAACGTGGTTCAAACACCGCCAATAATCTTCTGCTATCTCTGTCTTCGCGATTAGGTTTATTTTCATCTTCTGTCAAGTATTTGTCACGTGCTGAGCTAACAGTAGCTTTAATGGCCGTCGGATGATGGGCAAAATCATCAAACACTTTTATTCCAGAAATTTCAGCACGCAATTCCATCCTTTTCTTTACATTTTTAAAAGATTCTATGGCACGTACAAATAAAGTATTTGAAACTTTTAATTCTCTCGCAACACAAAACGAAGCAAGAACATTGCTGAAATTATGATCTCCGATCAAAGGACACATTATATTAACAACTGTCTTCTCACCGTGCTTAAGGCTCAACTGTTGAGTTGATTGTTCAAAACTTACTGCTAATCCATCAAGAAACTTTTTTTGTTTACAATAATTCAGTCCCTCACTATTATTAAAAAATTCTAATTCGCTCCAGCAACCGCGGTTCAGAACATTTTTTAAAGATTTACTGCGGGAATTTGCATAGATTTTGGCTGACGCCGGAAGGGTTCTGATCCAATGGTGAAATTGTACCTCAATAGACTCAAGATTAGAAAAAATATCTGCATGGTCGAATTCAAGGTTATTTAAGATCACAATATTAGCCTTGTAATGCACAAATTTTGATCTTTTATCAAAGAAGGCGGTGTCGTACTCATCTGCCTCAATTATAAATGGCGCCCCCAAATCGCCAATTCTTGCGGAGACTTCAAAATTTCTGGGTATTCCGCCAATAAGAAATCCCACGTTTCGTTCTGCAGATTCAAGAATCCAAGCCACCAATGAGGAAACGGTAGTTTTACCATGTGTTCCCGCTATGGCGATTACAAAGCGTTCCTGCAGAAATTTTTCAGCTAAGAATTGCGGGCCGGAGATTAATATTTTTTTTGTCTCCAGTAATTTTTCAACGATCGGTAGATTTCTGGTTGCTACATTCCCGATTATCCAATAATCAGCAGCTAAATTAATTTGTTCAGCACCAAACCCCTCAATTACTGTAATATCGTTATTTACGAGCTGAGTGCTCATGGGAGGAAACATTGCACTGTCACAACCAGTAACTCGCATGCCTTTTTGTTTTGCTAGGACTGCTAGACCGGCCATAAACGTTCCGCAAATACCAATTATATGAATATGCATATCTTATTTTACTTCTAATATCGTTTTCCTTATGAATAATTCAAAAAACGAAATCTGCGCACTGGCTGCTAAACTAATAGTTGAAGAGGGATTCAATTATTTTTCAGCAAAAAATCAAGCGGCTGATCAGCTCTCATTGGGAGGCAGAAACTACAAAAAAACGAAACTTCCTTCTAATCAGGATATTGATGGCGCCGTTAAAGAATATCTCGATATCTTTTACAAAGAGGAATGCGCCGAAAGGCTCGCAAGTTTAAAAAAAATTGGTTTCAGCATAATGTCTGAGCTAGAGGAATTTAACCCACTTTTGATAGGTTCTATAAGCTCAGGTTTTGCCACAAAATTTAGTACAATTAAAATATGCTGTTTTTGTGAAAGCTCTAAGGAACTAATAATTGCGCTAATGGAAAGAAATATTACTTGTAGAAGCATTGAACTAAAACATCCCACCAGAAATTATCTAGTTGAAGCTATAAATTTGATTTGGTCTGGCGAAGAAGTTTATCTTTATGTATTGTCTCGTAATGAACCCAGAAATGTTTCCAAAGGTTTAAACTTAAAAAAGCTTTCCTTGGCTCTATAACATTATGAAACGAACATTATTTACAGGCATAACCCTAGTTATATTTCTTTTTCTCGGTTTCCTTTCAAATTATTATTTTTTTTCTGGAAATAGCAAGAATGAGGATGTTAGCTGGATCTTACAGGAAGCTTTTCCCAATTCCGAGTTAAAATCTATAAAACTTTCAGATTTGCAGGGTAAGAGAGGTACCCTCATTAATTTTTGGGCGACATGGTGTGCTCCTTGCATTGATGAAATGCCAATGTTTTCGAAAATTCATGGTGAGTTTTTAAGGGAAGATTTTTCTGTTATCGGACTTGCTGTAGACACAAATAAAAACGTATTAGATTTTTTGGAGGACCGTGACCTAAAACAACATATTTTGATAGTAGGATCTAAGGGTACTGAAATGCTTAGTAAGCTTGGAAATGAGACAAATTCCTTACCATTTACCATTTTTATAGATGCAAATGGGATGATGAAAGAATTTAAGTTAGGCAAAATGACAGAAGATGAGGTAAAATACTGGTTAGTTAACGATTAAAGACGTCATTTAGTGCAGATGAATGCCGAGAAATCTATTCTAGTCATCAATGGACCAAACTTAAATAAACTTGGGTCTAGAGAGCTAAACATTTATGGTGAACAAACTCTGGAGGATATACGATTGAGCTTATCTTCCCTCGCCTCACTCGAAACAATAGACTTAATTTTTTGTCAGTCGAACAGTGAATCCGAAATTATAGATGAAATACATGAAGCTGAGCAGAAAGGAGTCAAGGGAATATTAATCAATGCTGCTGCTTTTACGCATACCAGCATCGCCATAAGAGATGCGTTGTTAACTTTGTCTAATGTATTTATAGTTGAAGTCCATTTAAGTAATATTTTTAAACGGGAAAAGTTTCGGCATCAATCATACATTTCTGATATTTCGGATGCAGTTATTGCTGGAATGGGTTCGCAAGGTTACGAATACGGGTTTAAGTTTATTATGGGAAAGATCAATGGATCTACGTAAATTAAAAAGCTTAATAGACTTAGTATCTGAATCTGAAATTGCTGAGCTTGAGATATCGGAGGGGGAAGACAGAGTCAAAATAGTTAAGGAAGTTAAGAAAACTCAAGGTTCTAAGAAATTTAAAAAAAGTAACTCTGTTGACTTCTCGGAGCAATTTGTCTCACAGGAAGATATACAAACCTCTGAAAATATATCTGAAGCGGAACACGTTATTATCACTTCACCAATGGTCGGTACCTTTTATGTGGCTCCCTCACCTAATTCAGATCCTTTTGTAAAAGTCGGGGAAAACATAAAAAAAGACCAAACCTTATGTGTAATTGAAGCAATGAAATTAATGAATGAAATTCCCTCAGTAGCCGCGGGAACGCTCTCGGAGGTTTTAGTTGAAAATGGCCAACCAGTTGAGTTTGGTCAGCCATTATTTAAATTGATAAATAATTAGGAATACAACTGGTGGGCCACTTTTCGAAAATTCTTATCGCAAATCGTGGAGAAATTGCTTTAAGAATCCAAAGGGCATGTAGAGAACTAGATATTAAAACTGTCGCAGTACACTCTACCATTGATGAAGAAGCAAAATACGTGAAATTAGCTGATGAATCAGTATGTATAGGTCCATCACCGTCTAAGGACAGTTATTTAAATATTCCAGCAATTATTGCCGCAGCGGAGGTAACCAATTCTGAGGCAATTCATCCCGGTTACGGTTTTTTGTCAGAAAATTCTGATTTCGCTGAGCAAGTGCTAAAAAGTGGATTCACTTTCATTGGGCCATCTCCATCTGTAATAAAGACAATGGGGAACAAAATTGAAGCAAAAAAAGAAATGGAAAAACTAGGGATACCCTGTATTCCGGGATACACCGATAAAATACCATCGGATCAAAAAGCGATCAAAAAGATTGCCAGTGATATTGGTTACCCAATAATAATTAAAGCAGCTGGAGGTGGAGGAGGAAGGGGAATGAAAATAACAAGATCAGAGGACGAACTGATTGAGAATTTGCAGCTTACCAAGACCGAATCATATGCAGCGTTTGGTGACGCCTCTGTGTATCTAGAAAAGTTTCTTGAATCTCCCAGGCATATTGAAATTCAGCTGTTATCAGATAACTTCGGTAATGTTATACACTTAGGTGAAAGGGACTGTTCTATTCAGCGAAAGCATCAGAAATTGATTGAAGAAACTCCAGCGCTTGGAATAACTGAAGAAGAAAGAGAAAAGATTGGAGCCCTTTGCACAGAAGCCTGCAAGAAAATAAATTATCAAGGTGCTGGGACAATGGAGTTTCTTTATTATGATAAAAATTTTTACTTTATTGAAATGAATACCCGAATACAAGTGGAGCATCCAATCACAGAGAGCGTTACCGGGGTAGATCTAGTCCAAGAACAAATAAAAATAGCTGCTAACGTTCCGTTAGAGTTAAAGCAGAAGGATATAAAGTTTAACGGTCACGCGATTGAGTGTCGTATTAATGCAGAAGATTCCAATACGTTTATGCCCTCTCCTGGAAAAATTTTAGTCTGGCATACACCTGGTGGTCCTGGTGTTAGGGTTGATTCTCACGTTTATGCAAATTATGTTGTTCCTGCATATTATGATTCAATGATTGGAAAGATTATAGTATATGGAAAAAACAGAAAGCAAGCTCTTGAAAAGATGAGAGTAGCTCTTAGTGAAATGATAATAGAAGGTATATCTACAAATCTAAACTTGCATCGAGAACTGATTAGTGACCCTGCTTTCAAAAAAGGCAAAGTACATATTAATTTTTTAAATGAAAAATTAAATCTGTAATTGAAATGGTCTAAATGTTAAAAAACTTTCAGCTTAAAATATCAATATCACAAAAATCTGAATATGTAGAAGGTATCATATTGGAAATGATTCATAATCTTCTGTGCAATAATCCTCAATTAATTTCAATATCTGCCGGGGATTTTGAAGGGAACTTATCACCAGAAGTTGTGACTATTGAAATAATTACTAGAGATGGATTTTCTGAGAATTTGGCCGAGTTACTGAAAAAAATTAAACTTAGCACAAAGATAGTTAAGACCATTGAAATTTTGGAGAGTGCAGACTGGGTAAAAGAGTACCAACAATTTTACAAGCCTATCACCATAGGAGAAAAATTATGGATTGGTGCTTCATGGCACAAGCCTGAAGTAAACAAAGATTGTATAAGAATTTTTATTGATCCTAGCCAAGCTTTTGGTACAGGTCATCACGAAACAACTCAACTGTGCTTGAAATCTTTGTTGGGAAAGAGTTTTAACAATTCGGACTCTCTTCTAGATTTTGGTTGCGGGTCTGGTATTTTAGGAATTTATGCTTTGAAAGCTAACTGTAAAAGTGTAGATTTTGTAGATTGTGACGAGAAAGCATTGTCTATTGCAAAAGATAATGTAATCAGAAATGGTTTTTATCTTTCAAAAGAACACTTCAGTTCTAAGATGGTTACGAGGACCAAAACCTATAAATTTATTTATGCGAATATTGGACTTAATACATTAAAAGAATTAGTTTTTCTTTTCTTTGATCTATTGGAGCCGCAGGGGAGTTTAGTTTTATCTGGACTACTCAAAAGTCAGAAAAAAGAAATATTCGATAAATATTCTGGTAAAAATTTTTTTTCTTTTACTAAAGTCAATGAAACTGAACAAAATAATTGGATATGTATGGAATTAAAAAAAAATAGGGAATCACTATGTCCAAGAGTATAATTCAAATAAGTGGATCAGTAGCATTCGATACGCTTCTGCAATTTGAGAATTCTTTTGAAGAATTTATTATCCCGGAAAATATTGATAAACTTAATGTTTCTTTTTTTTGTCCCTCAATGAGAAGAGAGTATGGTGGTTGCGCCGCTAACATAGCTTATAACCTACGGCTTCTCAATATAGAATGTTCGATCCTGGGAGCTATAGGTAAGGATGGGGGTGAGTACTACGATAGATTAAATAAACTAGGGATAAATATTTCCCATCTACAAAAAATCGATAGCCTATTTACCGCCCAGGCTTTAATCACCACGGATAAAGAAGGTAACCAAATTACAAGCTTTCACCCTGGAGCAATGCTTGACGCGGGTTCGCTCGGTGTCTTACCTGTAAAATCCTCATATGGTATCGTTTCGCCTAATAGTTACGATGCTATGCAACGACACGCTAAAGAATTTTATAATGCTAATATTCCATTTATTTTTGATCCAGGACAGGCTTTGCCGATGTTTTCTAAAAAAGATATTCTAAAGTTCACGGAAATGGCGTCTTGGATTGCTCTCAATGAATATGAGGCTGACCTTTTCTTTGAGTCAACTGGATTGAGTTTAAAAGATGCAGCAGAAATTCTGAACCCGCATAAAAATGGGGGTATCGTTAATACTCTAGGACCTGAAGGTGCTGATATCATTTCTACTAATACTGGTCATGTTAGAGTAAAAGCTGTAGAAGTGAAGAATCAGATTGATCCCACTGGTTGCGGTGATGCTTTTAGAGCTGGTTTATTGTTTGGTTTAAATAACGATTATGGTTTAGATAATAGTGTTAAATATGGTAATGTTTTGGGGGGAATAAAAGTGGAAACCTCGGGAGGACAAAATCATACCTTTGACAAAAATATAGTAGAAACAATTTTTAAAAACAATTACCTTTAATTACGCTATAGTCAAAAACGTTTTTTGAATTTCCACTATTACCCTATCATTAACTATCGCAATTAATTGAATAGCAAAAAGTAATAACAATGGAGAAAAATCTATATTTGCTGATCCTCGAACGCTGGTAATCTTATTATCAAGTATTTTTTTTATTGGAATTAAAAAGGGTTGAAGAAGCATAGATACAGTAATGTAAAGTCCACTTAAATTTGGAGAACTGTGTACTAAAAAGCTTAATATTGCAAAGACTATAATGACTATTGTTAAAAGATTGACTATCCAACTTAAAATCCACAAAAAAGCTAAGACGGCTATCAAGGCTATTATTTCGATCACTTTCACAGCTGAATAAAATGTGGCTATTTCCTGATTTGGCTGTATGACCCAGTAAAATGTCGCTAAGAGAAAAGAAATCGAATATGCAAATATCAAACAAGTTAACTGTATGTTGAGCTTAAAAGCAGTTATTCGAAGTATTGGACTAATTACCCAATCGGTTAATGTACAGGTAAACACGTACAGCTGGCTTTGTAGGTTGACTTTAACCCTTACAAGATAACACCTGAGTAAAAAGATGATGCTGAATGTGCTTCCCAAAATTTGCAATATTGAATAAAGAATATCAGAAATCATATTCGGCAAACGGCCCCACCTTTTGAGGGCGGGGCAACAACAGTTTTATATAAAAAGCTAGCTAGGTCGACTGCTTGAGGGAAAAGGCCATGTGCTGGAGAGAGATGATGAATCGAAAGAGCTACTACTCTGTCCACCACTTGCAGTTGCTTTGGCTGCTGGCTTTTTCTTAGCTGCTGGCTTTTTCTTAGCTGCCGGC
>CEOK01011479.1_pt1 | contig 24782 bp, 28 predicted proteins | sample 427001 | NCBI WGS metagenome assembly CEOK01 (sample SAMEA2591108, study PRJEB7988) | marine metagenome | isolation source: saline water (ENVO:00002010), including | reverse complement strand
TTTTATCATATTTCTTAATATTTTTCCAAGATAGTAAAATTTATCTTTTTAAGAATAAATGTTTAATAAAAACAATAAAATGGTATAAAATAAACAAAATTCAAAAGGAAAAGAAATGATAGAAAGTGTTTGGGAAAATAGTATACAAAAAACAATTGGTAAACAACAGGTACAACAACCCATAATAAATTTTTCAGAATCATTTTCAAGTACATTAACAAAAGAAGACTCTAAAAAACCATTTCATCAACCTGAAAAAAATGAATTTGGTCCTAATTTATCCCATAATCAATTAAAAGATACAGATATTGAACATATCTTTAAGCAAATTAACCAATTTGAAAAACCAAAAGTATTATTTTTAAAAAACAATCATATCTCTGATATTGGATTAAAAAAGATACTACATTCACTACAACAAAATAAAACAATTCAACACCTCATATTATCAAACAACAACATTTGTATAAGCGAATTTTGCAAAGCTGCCATAATGGATTTATTAAAAGTAAATCACTACATAGGATGGCTAGTATTAAATGGAAACAATATTAACGATGAAGGAGCCATTAATTTGGCAAATAGTTTAAAAGAAAATACGTCTGTAACACACTTAATTTTATCTGAAAACAAAATTTCTGATAAAGGGTTAAAAGTGTTATTAAAAAACATAGAAAACCACCCAAAATTAGAGTCTCTATTTTTAAATAACAATCAACTAACCGATAAATCACTTATTGAGCTAGAAAAGTTTATTTATAATTCTCCTAAAATAAAACGCATCTACATTGAAAATATACAAATACAACAACTAAACCAATTAACACCCCTAAAAACATTATGTGAAAAAAGAAATATTCATTTAGTCTATTAAAACCATATTAATATCTATAAATATTGTCACAAATTTTGATATAATGAATTATATTTCAATTTAAAGGACCCATTATGCTAAAAAAATACGCTAAGTTATTGTGCAATTATTCTATAAAGGCTACGAAAGGACAAACCGTTTTAATTAAAACGTCAACAGCCGCTATTCCTTTAGTAAAGGAAGTCTACAAGGAGTTATTAAATTTAGGTTGTTATGTAGAAACCGATCTAGATTTTGAAGATCAAGATAGATTATTTTATGACTTAGCCAAAGAACATCAACTCAAAAAGCCTTCTCAATTTTATACGAAAGCTATCGAAGAATTTGATGCCTTAGTTCGTATAATTGCACCTCATAACCTTAAATCAACCGCATCTGTAAATTCTGAAATAAAAAAGATTCATCAAGAAGCACTTGCACCACTACGTAAAACATATATGAACCGATCAGCAAAAAAAGAACTTAAGTGGGTACTCTGTATCTACCCTACCCAATCAGCTGCCCAAGAAGCAGGAATGTCACTAAGTGAATATGAAGAGTTTATCTATAAAGGCTGTATGCTTGATCAAGATAACCCTATTAAATCATGGGAAGCTTTAAGTGCATCTCAGCAAAACCTTGTTAACAGATTAAATAAGGCAGATATGGTTCGTTATGTTGGAGAAAACACAGACTTAAGTTTTAGTACAAAAGGTCGTCTCTGGATAAATTCAGACGGTCATTACAATATGCCATCTGGAGAAGTTTTTACTGGGCCCATTGAAGAAAGTGTAAATGGACAAATATATTTTAGCTATCCTACAGTCTATGAAGGTTCTGATGTTGAAAAAATTACGTTAGAAGTAAAAAATGGCGTCGTAAAAAAATGGTATGCCGAAATAGGACAAGATGTATTAGACCGAGTCTTTTCAATTAAAGGCGCAAATATGTTTGGTGAAGTAGCGATTGGAACAAATTATGCAATACAACGAGCTACAAAAAATATCTTATTTGATGAAAAAATAGGTGGTTCAGTCCATATGGCTATCGGCGCTTCATACCCAGAAACGGGAGGCAAAAATGATTCAGCAGTCCATTGGGATATGATAAAGGATATGAAAAACGGTGGCCAAATTTTTGTTGATGATGAACTGATTTATGAAAATGGAAAGTTTCTTAATTATTTCGATAACTAATTCTTATCTTTAACCATTTTTAATAAATAAAAACCTTCCATAAAGCCCCATAATGGAGCAAATATAAATGCACCAAACGCAACTAAATAAATCAATTCTAAAATAACTAATGAATGCGCAATAGCTGTCATAATATTTCCAATTCCCCATAAAAAACCTAATATAACTAATAATTTAGGAATATTTTGATTAGATAAACCAATAATACTAACAACAATGAACCAAATCCCAGGTAAGCCTAATGAAACTATAAATAAAAACGGATTAGAAACACCAAAAGAAATAATAGATTCTTGAATCGCTGCATTTCCTAACTCATATTGAGTAGCCAAGTGAGGTATAACACTGGCATCTTGTATATTTTGAAAAATTCCAACGGCGTAACCTATAATTGCAATAATTGTACACCAAGAGACTATGCCATAGTTCTCATCACGACAAAGAGACATAAAAACAGAAACAACTCCTATCATTGCAAGATTTGCTAAACTATGGAAAAACTTTAGTGCTAAAAACATGTACTTTACATCTTTAAAATCAGCAAAATACTGCTCAGTAGCAATATAAGTTGCAATTGACGATGGCAATAAAAATGCAAAGATAGTTAAAATAGCATAACATAAACCTGCCGTAATGGCGCAATATCCTCCAAACTTACAGTGACTTAGCTGTCTTTTCGTTAAATTCATATTTTCCACTTCCCATAAAAAAATAAAAGTAAACAAAAATATTTACTAATTACAAATAATTCGTATAAGCTGTCTCAATGAAAAAAATATTAGCGACTCAAAAAATAAATTGGAACTCTTTAAAAAAAGAAATTTTTTTTAAAATAATAACTAAGCACCTGCCTTCCAACAATGAAAATAAAAAAGAAAATAATTTGGAATTAGATTTTAATACAGGTAAGCTAGAAAATATTAAATCAAATGAAGAAGCCTCATTTATTCCCTTTTCATATGGCATGACAGCATCTGTATATACTCATCCCAGCTATCCAAAATTAATATTTAAAAAATTAACTTACGACAAATCAGAAAAAGAAAATAAGCTGAATGAAAAAATCTATAACCTCATGTTAGAAATAAACACAATAAAAGTTCCAAAATCATATGTAATTCAAAGTGAAAATCAAACATGGTTAGCTCAAGAAAACTGCAATCTTATTAACGATAATCAAGCAAAATTATTTTATGAGCTATGTGATGAATTATTAGACTATTACGAGTATAAAGCGACTTTAGAAACAAAAAAAAACATAGAAACAACAATTAAATATTTATTTTTAGCCATAACAAAGGAAGGTTATTGGGATATTGGATTTCCAAATTTTCCAAACATATCTCATGATGGGAAATTCTGTATTATAGATTTTGGAGAAGATGTTGAAAACGAATATGAAAACCATGAAGAAGAAGCAATTTTAAACTTAGCTGAAATATTTTGCAATGCCAATTTATTAAAAAATATTGGCCAAGAATCTCTTCTATCGAACCCCAGAATAATACTAGCAATAGAAAAATTGGATCTTCGTAAAAAAGTAAAACAACGCGACATACCGCATTTAAATCAAGATATCATGACGCTGTTTGATAATGAAATCCAACTAAACTATGCTGAATGGATTTATGAAAAAGTTGAACAAAATTTAAAACAAATCAATTGCAATTCAACAAAAGAATTAAGACTAGATATCTATCCTAAAAAAGGATTTTCTCCATTTTATCTATTAAATAAAAATTTAAAAGAAACAATAAAAAAAATTCATCAAGTCTTAGATAAATTTAAAAAACATGAAATTATTTACGATTACACTAAATCAAAATATGAGCAACAAGTTCGTGAAGGTGAGATTCTACACGTAATATTTATTTATTTTTAAAACAAATAAATATTTCCCCGAAAACAATCAATTTGATATAATACAAATCAACAAAGCTCTGGAGGCCAGCATGAATTGGAAGACGGTAAAAACATTCACAGATATTAAATATGAGAAATCAAAAGAAATAGCTAAAATAACCATTAACAGACCAGAAGTTAGAAATGCTTTTAGGCCGCTTACAGTACAAGAAATGATGGATGCACTTCATGATGCACGTATGGATGACCAAATTGGTGTCATCATTTTAACTGGAGAAGGTGAAAAAGCCTTTTGTTCAGGTGGAGATCAAAAAATAAGAGGCGACAAAGGGTATAATGACGATTCAGGAACCATGCATTTAAACGTTTTAGACTTTCAACGACAAATGAGAACTTGCCCAAAACCAATCATTGCGATGGTAGCTGGTTATGCAGTAGGAGGAGGTCACATTTTACACATGGTTTGCGACTTAACAATAGCAGCCGATAATGCAATTTTCGGACAAACAGGTCCTAAAGTGGGCTCATTTGACGGAGGCTATGGAGCGAGTTATATGGCCAGAATTATAGGTCAAAAAAAAGCAAGAGAAATATGGTTTCTATGTCGCCAGTATACAGCTCAAGAAGCGCTCGAAATGGGATTAATAAACACAGTGGTACCCTATTCTGAACTAGAAAAAGAAACTATAAAATGGTGTAACGAAATATTAGCAAATTCGCCAATGGCAATACGATGTTTAAAAGCCGCATTAAATGCAGACTGTGACGGACAGGCAGGGCTACAAGAATTAGCTGGTAACGCAACAATGTTGTTTTACATGTCAGAGGAAGGTCAAGAAGGAAGAAATGCATTTAACGAGAAAAGAAAGCCCAATTTCTCTAAATTTAAACGTCAACCATAATTTAAATGAATAGCGAGACAATGTCATGTCCTATTGAAAAACACTCACAAGGTGAAAATACAATAGCTATCCATTTAAGCGATACAGAATCAATTACATACAAACAACTTAATCATCACATCAACTCCGTAATTGATATGCTTGGATCTAAATTAGATCAACATCACATTGTTGCTTTTTCATTATCAAACCCATACCTTCAATTATTACTATGTTGGGCACTATTTAGAATAAATAAAATAGCTTTTCCACTAAACCCAAAATTTCCTAAATCTAAATTAAACTCAATTTGTAAAGAACAAAAAATAAATATAATCATCACCGATCAAAACATAAACAAATATATACCCATCCAAACTCCAAAAGAATTTCTAATCATCACGTCAACTCAAAAAAATCATAACCTCAAGTTGCATACCCCAAGTACTATAATTTTAACATCAGGGTCATCTGGCAACCCAAAAGGAGCCGTACATACCTTAAATCATCACCTCGAAAGTGCTAAAGCATCAGAAAGCATATTACCAATCTCAACAAGTAGTTGTTGGTATTGGAATTTACCTATTCATCACGTTAGCGGGTTATCTATCTTATTTAGAGTTTTCCTCAAAAAAGCGTCTTTATATATTCCCAAAAAAAATGAAGCTTTTATTATTAAATCAAAAATATCACATTATTCAATGGTGACGACCCAATTAATAGATTTCTTAACAGAATTTAAATCATCACCCCAAAAAAATCATAACATCAAAGCCATTCTTGTTGGAGGAAGTCATATTCCTAGATATTTGTTAGAGGAAAGTTTAAAAATAAAGTTACCAATCTACACAACATATGGAATGACAGAAACAGGATCACAAATTACAACAACAAAATGTTCTAGAAAAACAATTGATTATACAGGTAAACCACTACCTCATTTAAATATAAAATTAATTAATAATGAAATTTGTGTTGCTGGAAAAAGTTTATGCCTTGGCTATTTAGAAAAAGGTGTTATTAACAAAAACATCACACAAAATAATTGGTTTCACACTGGAGACAATGGAATAATTGAAAAAGGTTTACTAAAAATTAAAGGAAGAAAAGATAAAATGTTTATATCTGGTGGTGAAAATATCTATCCTGAAGAAATTGAACAAGCAATTTTAAATACTAAATTAGTGATTGCCGTAAAAATAAAGACAATAGAAGATAAAAGATTTGGATTTGTGCCTATTGCCCTTCTTAAATCAAAAAAACCAATAGCGAAAATTTCAGAAGAAATAATAACAGAACTTAAAAAAGTATTACCCTCTTATATGATTCCTAAGAAATATACTAAATTAATTGATACAACAACAAAGATAATTTAATTTAATTCTATGCCCTGAATTTTGATTTCAATATCAACGTCTTCAGCGACAACCAATTCACCTGATTCTATTAAATTATTCCATTTCAAATTATAATCAAATCGATTAATTGTTAAAGATGTTTCAAAGGCATATCTTTTTCTACCTCTACTATCTTTTACAGGACCACGAACAATTAATAAAGAAACAACTTCTTTGGTTATACCTCTTAATGTTAAGTCAGAGGTTAATTCATAGATATCTTGTTTATCCGTAGGCGTTATAGACTTAGTTTTAATTGTTAATTCAGGATGCTTCTTAGCGTCAAAAAAATCATCACTCTGTAAATGACTATCCCTAGTTTTATTATTAGTATCAATAGAACTAACTTGAACAACACCATTAAAAAAAGAGTCTTTCAAATTAGTTTGATCCCATACTATCTGACCTGAAAACTGATTAAATGTGCCCCTAACTTTAGAAATAACCAAATGAGTAACTTCAAAATCAACTGTAGAATGAGATTTATCAATTTTATAGTCTGAAGCAAAGCTCAGTGTCTGTAAAACTAGTATAAAGATAATTACATATTTCATAAAAACTCCTTTTAATTATTTAAAATATCATCAATTATATGATAACTAAATTGATTATGATACATTAACGCCCTTGAAACATTTATTAAACATAAACCTTCAACATTTTTGGAATAATTTACAACATCTATATATCTAGCACCTTGAGCACCAACTCCTGGTAGTAAAAATAACAATGAATCATTTAATTGCCTTAACGTTGCTAAACCATTTGATGTCGCGCCTACAACACATCCTACATTTTTATATTTTTCTAACCATTCATTACATTTTGATAAAACATTCTCATATAGTGGCTTCTTATTATCCAAAATAAGTGTTTCAAAATCATCATGGGATGGATTTGAAGTAAGCACTAAAACAAAATTAAATTTATCTTTATACTCAAAAAAAGGAACCACACTATCAGACCCCATGTACGGATGTAGGGTAGTTGCATCCGCCCCAAAGTAATCATATATAAATCTTGCCTGCATTTTGGCTGTATTACCAATATCTCCCCTTTTTGCATCAATAATAACAGGAATATCAGCTGAAACCTTTTTCATAATTTTCTCTAATAATCGTAACCCATCTAAGCCCAAAGCTTCAAAAAAAGATATATTTGGCTTATATGCGATAACATAATCATTAGCAAATGCGATATAATCTAATAAAAAGGCTTCTAAGCCTGTTAAATCTCTAGAATATTGACTAGGAAGCTTTTCAATATCAGGGTCAATACCAGCACATAAAAAGTTGCCAACTTTCTTTGTTCTTTTCAGACATTTTTCAATAAAAATATGTTTAGTCAATGTAATTACAATTAAATGATAAATCTGATGGAAAAGTTGATTTTTGAAATATAATTGCTGTCGTTATCTTAAAGTGTTTACGCTCTAACATACTGACAATGTGTTTCGTTTCTTGATCAAAATCAAACGTTAAAAGAGCCAATCTATCATTATCTTCAAAATATCCTTCAATAGCATTATTTGTACCATATCCTTTTGTTTCTTTTCGAATAATTACGAATGGTTTTTTTAAAGATATACTAACCATTGAAGTCAGCGCTAAAGGTAATAAATCGATACAAGCAATCCGATCAAAGTTTACTGTGCTCAAATTAGCGACAACTTTTTCAGCTAAACGACTTAACTCATCATTTTGAAGCGTGTAGAAACAATGCTGTTTGGTTTGTTGCGGATTAGACATGAGATTATGATATTGTATTTTAAATGAGTTTGCAATTCATCAAGAAAAATAATCCAATTACCCGAAACTAAATTGTTCTGTATAATACATTGCATGACCGAACAAAACATTAAACATATACCCATCCCCAAAACCAAAAAAAAGATAAAAAAACTATCTATTCATAACCATACTCGAAACGACCCATATTTCTGGATGCGTCTTAGTGATAAACAAAAAGAAGATAAAGAGCCAGATCAACAAACGAAAGATGTTTTAAACTATATAAAAAAAGAAAATACGTATAAAAATAAATCACTAGCTCATACCAAACAATTTCAGAAGTCACTATTTGATGAAATTACAGGAAGAATAAAAAAAGACGATAACTCAGTGCCCTATTTTGATAATGGATACTGGTATTATATACGATTCAAAAAAGGACAAGAATATCCCTTATATTGTCGCAAAAAAGAAACTTTGAAAGCCAAAGAAGAAATTTTTATTGATGTAAATAAACTTGCAAAAGGACATAGTTATTTTAAACTTTCAGGTGTAGAAATAAGTCCTGACAATAATTATTGTGCATTTGGTATTGATACAGTAGGAAGACGCATCTATACACTACATTTTAAAAATTTAAAAACAAACCAAATTAGCATAGATAAAGTTAAACAAACCTCAGGAGGCTATGCTTGGGCAAATGATAATAAAACTATATTTTATACAAAAAAGAATATCAAAACTCTTCTACCAGAAAAAGTTTATCGTCATGTATTAGGTACAACTAAAACAAAAGATAAACTCATATATACTGAAAAAGACAAACGCTATTATACAGGCGTATACAAATCAAAATCTCAAGATTTAATCATCATTTACAATAGTGCAACCTTATCAGATGACTACCGTTTTTTAAATGCAAATACTCCAAATGCTACATTTAGACAGTTTATAAAGCGAGAAGAAGCACATGAATACAGTATATATCATTATAAAAAGACTTTTTATATTTTAACTAATTGGAAAGCAAAGAATTTTAGATTAATGCAAACATCAATTGATAAAACTGACAAAAAATATTGGCAAGAAATAGTTAAACATCGTCATGATGTTTTTATTGGGGATATTGATATATTTACAAACCATATTGTAATTACAGAAAGAGAAAATGCATTACAACAATTAAGAATCATAAATTTACAAAATAAAAATGAACATTATATAGATTTAAACGAACCTGTTTATTCAGTTGGAACAACAACTAATATAAATTTTGATACCCCAAAATTAAGATATGTTTTTTCATCATTAAAAACACCTTTATCAACTATTGAATATGACATGAATACAAAAAAGAAGACCATTTTAAAACAAGAAGTCGTACTTGGAGGACATGAACCTGACAATTATAAAACAGAACGCTGTTTTGCAACTGCAAAAGACGGTGCAAAAATTCCTATTTCAATAATTTATAATAAAAATTTTAAAAAAAACAAAAAAGGAAATGTACTACTTTATGGTTATGGTTCTTACGGTGTAAACGTGACGCCAGGATTTAGTTCTGTAAAATTAAGCTTATTGGATAGAGGATTTGCTTTTGCAATAGCTCATATTAGAGGAAGTAAAACAAAAGGTAAAGAATGGTATGAAGAAGGTAAATTATTAAAAAAAATGAATACATTCACTGATTTTATTACTGTAAGTGAATATTTAATAAAAAATAATTATACAAATCCAAATAATTTATTTGCTATGGGAGGAAGTGCAGGAGGCTTATTAATGGGGGCTATCAGTAATATGAGACCTGATCTTTACAAAGGAATAATATCTGCTGTTCCCTTTGTTGATGTATTATCAACAATGTTAGATGAATCAATCCCTCTCACAATAGGTGAGTTTGATGAATGGGGAAATCCCAAAAACAAAACATATTATGATTATATATTAAACTATTCGCCATATGATCAAATCAAAAAACAACATTTCCCTAATATGTTAATCACATCAGGTTACCATGATTCTCAAGTTCAATATTGGGAACCATTGAAATATGTAGCTAAATTAAGAGATCATTGGTTAGGTAATAACAAAGTTTATCTCCATATGGAAATGAAAGCTGGCCACGGCGGGAAATCAGGACGCTTTAGACGCTTTAAAGAAATCGCACTTGAATACGCATTTATTTTAGATCTAGTTAATATAAAAAAATAATTTTAAGAAGCTAACAAGACATTTAATAATGCCATTCTTACATAAACACCATTTTTTGCTTGTTTAAAATAGAAAGCTTTCGGATCATTATCAATATCCTTATCCATTTCATCAACCCGGGGTAATGGGTGTAAAATCATCAAATCAGATTTGGAATGCTTAAGATGCGATTTAGTTAAAAAAGAAAATTCAGTAGATCTTTTTTGAGCTAAAATACGTTCTTTTTGTAGCCGAGTAACATATAAAACATCACACTCTTTTAAAGCTTCTTCTAATTTAGAAGGATCATGTATAGCGTACTCATTTTCTTGTAATGATAACGTTAACTCATCTGACAATTCAAACCCTTCTTGTGAAATAAAAGAAAATGTAGTGTTGTATTTAGCTAAAGCTTTTATAGTTGAGTTTGCCGATCTAGCATATTTTAAATCACCAAAAAAACCAATTTTTAAACCATCAAAATTATTTTTTTCTTTCTTTATTGTATATAAATCCAATAACGCTTGAGTTGGATGTTCATGACCTCCATCACCGGCATTAACAACAGGAACTTCAGCTGTTTCAGCAATCTTATTACATGATAAAACCTCAGGATGCCTAACAACAATAATATCAGCATACTGACTAACAACTTTACCCATATCTTCTAGAGATTCACCCTTTTTTATTGAACTAGAATTCCCATCTTCCACAGTGATTACTTGACCACCAGTCTTAAACATTGCACTTTCAAATGATAACCTTGTGCGTGTACTAGCTTCAAAAAAAAGAGTCGCCAAAATTTTACCTTTTAAACTATCTAAAAATAAATGCTGATTATGTTCAACATGGGAAACAAAATCTAAAAAGGAATTTATATTATCTTTAGAAAATTGATCTATAGAAAGAACATGGGGTAAGTTATTAAATGATTTAGGTAAATTTAAATTAATCAAAATACCCCTTTTTGTTGATGTTAAAAATTATTCAGCTGAATCTTCTGTAGATTCCTGAGAACCTTCTTCAGAATCCCCGTCAGCAATTTCGGCCTCATCTTCAGAAACTTCTTGAACCTTTCTAGGAGCTTCAACTCTTACAAGTATATTTTTTTCAAAAGTTACTAATTCAAACTGGTCTCCACAAACGTCTTTTGCCGTTAAAAAATCACCTATATTTAATTCTGTTAAATCTACTTCTAAACATACTGGAATTTTCGATGGAATAGATTTAATAGTAATTGTATCCATTTTCTTGATTAAAGTACCACCTAATTTAGTCCCTGGAGCCACCCCAACAAACTTTAAAGGTATAGTAACCTTAACAGATTCTCCATCTCTTACTCTTAAAAAATCAACATGTAATATTTTTCTAGTTAGAGCATCTTTATCAATAACATAAGAAATCACATGTTCTTTAGCTGATTTTTTACCATCTGAAATAGTTAAATCAAGAACAGTATTTTTACCAAAATCACCTTTTAATGACTTTAGATAATCAGACTCATTTAATGCAACTTGAACAGACTCTTCATTGTGCCCATAAATAACAGCTGGAATCTTACCAGATGATCTTAAAGATTTAAGTTTATTTTTTCCAATATCATTACGCTTTTCTGCATTAAGTGTTTTTGTTTCCATGATTCCACCGTATAATTTTTATAGTTTGAGTATTATAACGAACAACATTCATTATGAAAAGAGCTTAAATTTGTTAAAAATCAAATAAACTTCTTCAAGCAAATCTGGTTAACATTACACTCTTCACACAAAGGCTTACGTGCTTTACAAATTTGACGTCCATGGAAAATTAATAGCGTCGAAAAATCAGACCAAATTGAAGAATCCCAAATTTTCTGTAAATCAAACTCAACTTTAACAGCATCTTGCTGTTTGGTAAAACCCATTCTTTGACAGAGCCTTTTTAAATGGGTGTCTACAGTAATTCCAGGCTTTCCAAAAGCTTGACCTAAAACAACATTTGCAGTTTTTCGACCAACACCAGGTAAAATAATTAAATCATCCAATGTATCAGGAACAACACCTCCAAACTTTTCAACAAGAATAGTTGCAGTTTTTTGAATATTTTTTGCTTTTGTCTTGTAATAATTAATAGAACTTAATAACTCTGTTATAAGCTCTAAATCCCCATTCATTAGTCGTTCTGCTGTAGGAAATGCATTAAATAAATCTGGCGTAGTTAAATTAACACGTTCATCCGTACACTGGGCAGATAAAATAACAGCTATAAGAAGTTCAAAAGGATTTTTATGTGTTAAAAACGTACTTAAACCTGGATAATCATGTTTTAATTGGGCATAAATTTTAGCTGCTCGTTCAGATTTAGATTTTTTAGACTCAAGAGCCATAATTTAATGTAATTCCAACAGGACAATGATCAGACCCCATAACATCTTGCTGAATAAAAGCATCTGTTAATCGACTCGTTAAATCTTTATTAACAAAAGTATAATCAATTCTCCAACCTACATTTCTAGTTCTAGCACGAGTTCTGTAATTCCACCACGAATATTCATCCGCTTTTTGATTGAATAGTCTAAATGTATCTACATAACCAAAATCATCAATAATTTTATCAATCCAAGCTCTTTCAACAGGTAAAAATCCAGATACAGTAGAATTTTCTTTTGGTCTAGCAAGGTCAATCTCCTTATGAGCCGTATTATAATCACCTAAGATAATGACATTTTTACCAGAACTTACTAATTCATTAGTAAAAGTAAAAAAGGCATCATAAAAATCAAGTTTATAGTGCAATCGATCATCAGACATTTGACCATTAGGAAAATAAACCCCGAAAGCAATAAAATCATCAAATTCAGCACCAATTACTCTTCCCTCTTTATCAAAGCGATCATTACCAAACCCTTTAAAAATATTTAAAGGTTTCAATTTAGTAAAAAGAGCAACACTACTGTAACCCTTTTTTTCAGCAGAGAACCATTCAGTATAATATCCTTTTGGATTATCTAATTCTGGTGGAATATCAACAACATGTGCTTTTGTTTCTTGTAAAAACAAAATGTCAGGATTTTTTTGATCTAAATACTCAAAAAAAGTACCTTTGTTATAACAAGCACGTATACCATTAACATTCCAAGAAGAAATTGTAATTTGATCCATATATATACACTAAAATGATAATAAAATATATTCAATAGCTGATGGCAATAAAAAAAAACTACACTCTTTAAAAGGAATAAAATACATGACATAATACTTAATATTTTTTCATAATTTATTAAAAAAAAAACAAAAAAGGAAATGAAAATGAACGTAAAAGTCAGTCCATTAAGAAAAAGTCCAAGGTTAAAAAATAAAATTTCAAATGAAAAAGCTTCAGAAACTTTAAAAATGTCTTCGTTTAAAATGAAAAGAAAAAATGAAGATCCAGTAGACCAAAGCTCAAAAGTAACAAAAACTGAAATTACCAACATGAGTGGTAAGGTTCAAAACATGAAGAAAAAATTTGAAAACAAAAAAAGCAGCCCAGAAAAAAAATTAAGTTTCGTACAGCAACAAATTAAAAATATTAACGATAAGTCCAAACCATGACCTCAATTTCACCTTATAAAATCGTTCATATTACAACCAAGCATCATGTAGAATTACAAAGCTTAAATTCAATTGTAAAAAATATGGTATCAAAACTAACTATATTTGAAGCAGAAAAATTATTAAATAGTGTAAGAAGTAATGAAATGATTCCATTTAACAAAATCATAAACAAATTCCCTGAATTAAGTTTGAAGCCATTAACGAAATATAAACCACTTTTAATTGAGTCATTACTAGATAAATTAAAAATTTCAAATGATCATTTTATATATAATAAAGATACAATAAGTTTTAAATCAAACTCCTCAAACAAATCTTTTTGCATCAGTCCAAAAGAAAAATCTCCTACTATTTATTCTGTAGCAAGTTCCATATCAACAATTAACATATCCAATGAAGACCTTGATATTCAACTTGATCCAATTCAATCAAATTATATGAAATGTCCTCCAAACTCTACAGAATCATCCACAAAAACAACACCAAAAAAAATATTAGAAGAAGAGAAATTTCTTGAGTTAAGAAATAATTACTTACACGAAGACGACTCTTTAAATAGAGTTAAACTATTATTAACTTTGTTGGATAAAGTAGATAAAAACAACAATCTTTTTTTCTCTACAATATCAATAATAAGAGAATCTTATCTTTATATAAAAGACGATAAAGCAATCTCAGATGCCGAAGAAAAAATATCTAAAAAAATTACATCTATAATTTAAAAACCATTTCATTAATAAACTTATTTTTAAAAATGAAATATTTTTAAATATGGATTCGATAATTACCTAGAACAATGAAAGGTATAAACTTAAAAATAATTAAAGAAAGTCATCAGACTAACCAAAAAGATAAAATATTTTTTAAGACAATAGAATTTAATCAGTCCATAAAAGTTATAAAGAAAAAAAACATTATCGTCTTAAAAGAGTTACTCTTACATAACGAAACAACGAAAATGTTTCGCGAAAATGAAAAATTATTTTTAAAATTAAGTAGAAAAAATCATTTAACTATTCCAGTCACAACAACATTCTCAATTCAAAAAAACCCAATAGATAACTTAAATCTAATATTACTTTTTAAAGATAAAGCCCATATTATTTTAAAAGAAACAGGCATTGAAAAAACATTAGAAATTATTAATAAAAAAGAAGAAAAACAAATCTTAAAAGCTGCAGCAAAAAAAGAAAAATTAACTAAAAAGAATCAACAGAAGTCAATATCCAAAGAAAATAAAACAAAAAGAACTGCTGAGGAAGAAAATATTATTGAAGAACTAAACTTAAAACAAAGTGTAAACGAAGATTTTATTGAAAAAAATCAAGTAAATCCCTTTAAAGAGTTAATTGCAAATTTTTATAAAAAACCCTCAACTGAAAAAGCAACTAACTTAGTATAACTAAAATCACCTAAAACCTTTATTTTTTCTATATTTGAACTTATCATAAACAATAGGTAATTGGTTATGACAAAAAACATTAAAATTTTTGATACAACACTAAGAGATGGAGAACAATCCCCGGGCTGCTCCATGAATCCAAAAGAAAAGCTTGAAGTAGCTTTTCAATTAGAGCGTTTAGGCGTTGATATAATCGAAGCTGGTTTTGCAATAAGTTCAAAAGGAGACTTTCAATCAATTGAACAAATAGCTGCTAATATAAAAACAAGTCGGATTTGTAGTTTATGTAGAGCAGTAGAAAAAGATATTGATACTGCTGTTGAATCAATCCAAAAAGCAAAACTTAAAAGAATACATACATTTATCGCAACATCTCCAATTCATATGAAATACAAATTAAAAATGTCTGAAGATGAAGTTCTTGAAAATGCAATAAAAGCTGTAACTTACGCAAAAAAATATGTCGAAGATATTGAGTTTTCATGTGAAGATGCAGGTCGATCTAATAAAGAATTTTTAGCAAAAGTCTATACAGAAGTTATAAAAGCAGGAGCTACAGTAATAAATGTTCCAGACACGGTAGGCTATATGACTCCAGGAGAATTTGGTGAACTTATAGCATATCTGAGCAACAATGTAATGGGAATAGAAAATGTCGACATTTCAGTTCATTGTCATGATGATTTAGGCTTTGCTACAGCCAACTCTATTGCGGGTGTTGTTAATGGAGCTCAACAAATTGAATGTACAATAAATGGAATTGGAGAACGCGCAGGAAATACGGCATTAGAAGAAGTTGTTATGGCTTTGAAAACAAGAAAAAGCTTTTACAAAGCTGAAGCGAAAAATATTAAATCGGAAGAAATCATAAAAACATCTCGTTTAGTAAGCTCAATAACAGGGTCTGTTGTTCAATCCAACAAAGCAATTGTTGGAGCTAATGCATTTGCGCATGAAGCAGGTATACATCAAGATGGAATGCTAAAACATAATGAAACATATGAAATTATGAAACCAGAAATGATTGGTTTAACAAAAACGAATTTAGTTTTAGGTAAACATTCAGGTAGACATGCGTTTAAAGATAAAATGGAAGAATTAGGTTATTCTTTAACAGCCGATGAATTAGAATTTGCCTTTGAACGGTTTAAAACAATTTCAGATAAAAAGAAAGAAATTTTAGAAGAAGATTTACACAGTATTGCGAATGAGAAAAAATATAAAGAATATGACATATACACGCTCGATTTTTTTAGTGTTAAAAGCAATAGCAAAGAGAAACCAACCGCACTAGTAAAACTTAAAAAAGATAATGAAATAATTGAAAAATCAAAAGAAGGGGCCGGATCTGTTGATGCAATTTACAAAACCATTGATGAAATTGTTAATGAAAACTTTGAATTAGTTGATTATGTTATTCAAGCTGTCACAGAAGGAACCGATGCATTAGGTGAAGTTGTCGTCAGAATTAAAGATAAAAATAGAATTTTTACAGGAAGAGGCTCATCAACAGATGTATTAAATGCATCCACAAAAGCCTATTTAAGTGCAATTAACAAAATGCTTTACGCAAAAAAATTCACTCACGATAAACCTAACCTATAATTAAATCACTAAATATGGAACATTCAAATAATATTGATAACAAAAAAATAGTCAGTGAATTTTTTAAATTACTTAATTCAAGCGAAGAGTCCTTAGTTATCACAAATAAACACAAAAAAAACTCCCGTTTAGCAAAAAATAATCTTATCTACACACTTTTAGTCAAAAAAAATGAAATTGAATATATAAAAGATAAAGATCATTTCAAAAATAAGATGAAATATATTATAAATTCTGATACATTACTATATCGAAATAATCCAATTGATGCAGATGGAAAATTATATTTTTTTGAAACATTAACAAAAATTTTAAAAGAAATTAAAAAAAATAATACGTGGATTGTAAAAAATAAAGGTTAGGAGTTAACAATGTATAAAATTGCAGTAATTAAAGGTGATGGAACAGGTCCAGAAGTTATTGATGAAGCACTAAAAGTTTTAAAAGCCACTCCATTTAAAGCTGAGTATACAATTTTACCTTTCAATGGCGAGCGTTATTTAACCGAAAAAAAAACTCTCTCTGATGACGAATTAAAAAGTTTAAACAATTATGATGCAATCCTATTAGGTGCAATCGGCCATCCTGACGTAAAACCAGGTATTTTAGAACGTGATATTCTTTTAAAATTAAGATTTGGTCTCGATCAATATATAAATTTAAGACCTGTAAAATTATATCCAAATGTATATACACCAATAAAAAATAAAACATCTAATGACATTGACTATGTCGTCGTGCGTGAAAATACAGGAGGCTTATATACAGGTCAAGGTGAGTTTAAAAATAAAAATACTAATGATGAAGTGGCTATACAATCTATGGTATACACAAAAAAACAAGTTGAAAGATGCTTACATTATGCCTTTGAAACTGTCTTAAAACGAAATAAAAATCAAAAATGGAAAGGGTTATCAGAAAAAGAAAAAGAAAATGGCTTTATAGGAAAACTGACTCTTTGCGGTAAAACAAATGTATTAACCTATACATTTGATTTATGGGAACGAGTTTTTAAAGAATTAGCAAAACAATACCCTACTGTATTAACAAATTATGTTCATGTTGATGCAACATGTATTTACATGGTTGAATCACCAGAACAATTTGACGTCATTGTAACGAGTAATATGTTTGGAGATATTATTACCGATTTAGCTGCTGTTACTCAAGGCGGAATGGGTGTAGCTGCAAGTGGAAATATAAATCCGGAAGGCGTATCAATGTTTGAGCCTATTGGTGGAACAGCTCCAGCTTTTACTGGGCTAAATCAAATAAATCCAATGGCTGCAATTGGCGCAACACATATGATGTTATCTCATTTAGGCGAAGATAAAACAGCAGAAAATATAGAAACTGCAAAAATAAATGTCATTCAAAAAATGAATTCAATGCAAGCTGCAAAAATGGGATTCACAACTTCTGAAATTGGTGACTTAGTTGTAAATGAACTAAAAAAGGTACTTGTGAAATAGCATCATGTCAAAAAAGTTACTTCGTGACCAATTGATAGTCAAACGATGTAATTTAAGTACAATTGAATCTATATCAAAAAGTGAAGAAATTGCGAATAAATGTATTGAGTTTTTAAGTCCTAAAAATATAGAAGCATTAATTGGTTACGTATCTTTTAAAAATGAAGTTAATTTAACTAAAGTATATGAATGGGCACTAATAAATAAAATTAAACTATATTTCCCAAAGTTTTTAAAAGATAAATATATTATTGTCAATGTAACATCATTAAATGAATTAGCTATCGGAAAATTTGGGATTATGGAACCTAAAAGTTCTAAAGAAAAGAAAAAAATATATACTAATCAAATATGGTTAGTGCCAGGCTTAGGATTTGATAAAGCTGGAAATAGAATTGGATTTGGTAAAGGAATTTATGATCAATTACTTTCAAAATCCAATAATTATAAAATAGGAATTGGATATGACATCCAATTAATTAAAAAAGTCCCTATTGAAAAACACGATATAAAAATGAATACTATCATTACAAATAACGGTATAATAACAATATGAATAAAGATTTTACAGAAGAAGATATTAGCAGAATTATTGAAATGGGATGGGAAGATAGAACTCCATTTGAAGTAATAAAAGAACAATTTAAAATAACTGAAAAAGAGATTATTACAATCATGCGCAAAAATTTAAAAGAATCATCTTTTAAATTATGGAGAAAGAGAGTATCAAATCGAAAAACAAAACATCCAAAAAAATATAATATTGAACTCGATAGACATTATTGCAAAACCCAATATAAGCCAAAAAAGAAAAATTAATAGAAACTAAAGATGTAGATATTTGTGATTAAAATAAAAAGAAGTTATTACAAAAACAGACCCAATAATCATTAAAGCAAGCTCGACACCATGAATGTGAAAAACTTCGAGTAATATATGACTAATCCAAAATAACACACCTATAAAAAAAACAATATATGGGATTTTTTTCTTATATTTTAGATACCCATTATGAATAATATATAAACCACATCCTATGGAAGAACTTAAAATTAAAATCTCTAACCAAATATTATGAAAAAAAGAACCTAATAAAGGTAAAAACATAACAAGCAAAGGGGAAACAATACAATGAATAACACAAGCAAATGATGATAATTGTAAAATAGTATCTTTATTTAGTTTTGATATTTTTAACATAAAAAACAAACCCTATTTTATAGCCAATATAACATCACAAATATATTAAAACAACAAAATACAAGTTATACATTGCCTTTTTTTGAAGGTTTAATTGTCTTTATATTCTTAAAATATTTCTTTCTATAATAAAAAATGATTGTTTCTAGTTCAGTTTTAACGTAAGGAATAGAATATTTATTAACAAAATGAAACCAAATAAATGAAATATCTTTAATAAATTGTTCGTTTGGCTTTTTTTTATATAACTCAGAAAAAATACTCGTCCAAGCATCTTCAATTGACTCCAAAAGACTCGATTGAGGATAATTAAATTGATCATTTTGCAAACAGAACTCTAAATAATAATTCAAAAAAGAGATAGCATCTTGGTTAGAATAAAAAGTTAATAATTGATCAAGAGTATGTTTATTATTAATTTCTTCTTGATTAAGAATATTCTGTTCAAGTTTATAGTCAGAACTAATACTAGATTCAATTGAATTTAACTTAGGATTCATCCCAATTAGTGGTCCATCTTCAGCGACAGATACTAGCGATTTAACTTGAGGTTCTGATGTGAGTATATCTAATAATTCAGAAACATAAAAATCAGACATAATTCCTGAGTGAGAATCAACTAATTTAATCCATATCTGTGAAAGTTCTAATAAAAATGAATCGGTAAAGTTTTGACATGATGGAGGCATTAAACTTGCCCATTCATCTTTAACAAAATTTATTTTACTTTGAGTTGGTAACGATAAAGAAGACCCTTGAACAATTAAATTAAGATAAACTAATAAAAACGAAAAAGGGTCATTTCTATTTAAGCTATCTGTTAAATCTTGAATACGAAACATATATTATTTTTTATAAAGAACTTCGTAAGCTTCATTAACTTGTTTTATCTTTTCATCAGCAAAAGTTTTAAATTCTTCGCCCAAATGTTGAACTTTATCTGGATGATACTTTTTACAATTTTCTTTATAAGCTTTTTTAATATCTTCTTTAGAAGCATTTGGTGAAAGACCTAAAACAGAATAATAATCGTCATAGTCGTTACCACTCTTAGAAAAGTATCTCGCTTTCATCGATTGGTAAATAGAATCATCAATAGATAAAATAGAAACCATCTTTTGTATCAAATGCATCTCTTCTTTAGACACATTTCCATCTGAAGCAGAAACTTCAAAAACAAGCTCTAATAATAAATGTTGCTCATCATTACCAAATTGAGTCTTTATCTCATTACAAAGTTGATCAAATGATTCAGGTTTCGAAAGTGAATGCTGCAATAAATCTTGAATCCACATAATTTGACGAACACCATATTTAAGTTTTTGTTGAAAAAAGAGAATAATAGTTTGAATCTCACGTTGATCAATTCGACCATCAGCTTTTATAACATGTGATATTACTCTAATCATTAATTCAACAAAATGCTGTTTTTCAGTAGGAGTTTCTTTAACATAGTCATTAATTCTTCCAAATTTAAAAATTTTTGAACCTAATCTAAGTGAATTAAACAATAATGATATAACAAAGAAAATAGCTAATATAGGTAATAATGCAAAAAGTAATCTAAACCCTCCAAACATAAAAAAAAGAGAAAGGCCTAACCAAAAAAAATTACCACCATTATTATACGAACGATATCTCATAACTATTATTATACAAAAATTAATTTAATATTGAGAAGAGTTTATATTTATGAGTGTAAATCCAACAATTCAGGTAAAGTATCAATAAAGTAATTTGGTGAATATGTTTTAAGTTCATCTCTTGATCGATATCCATAAGTCACAGCTACTGATGTTAAATCAGCTTTTTGAGCAGTAATCATATCAATTTCAGTATCACCAATAAAAACGACATCTTTACAAGATACATTTAAATCATCACATAAAGAAACCATACCTTTAGGATCAGGCTTAGCAACATTATATGTATCAGGACCTGCAATCATAGTAAAATAATGATTTACTCCTAATTTACTTAATATTTGTTTTGACTGATCTTCAGATTTATTTGTTAACACTGCGAGTTGTTTATCATTATCAATCAACGTTTTTAAAACAAGTTCAACATCAGGATATAACGCAGTATGAATAGTATTTTTTTTAGTATAATATTTTCTATAATTAGCTATAAAATCATCATATGAAAAATGAGGTGAATTTACTTTTTCTGTAATAGATAAAGCTAAATCAGGGCCAATTAATTGTCGTATTTCTTCTTTATTCAGTTCATCAAAACCACATTCTTTTAAAGCAAAATTCATAGAACAAAAAACATCATCAAAAGAATCTATTAAAGTTCCATCCAAATCAAAAATAACTGTTTTTTTGTGGTTAATCATATACAAATTGAAACTCCGCCATTTTTTGCCAATCCTCAATACGATTAGTCCTAATTTTTTGATTTAATTCTTTTAATATATCGTCGACATATTCTGGCTTTCTCATCCCAACCAAAATTGAACTAATACCTTCTGTAGTTCGTAATGCTCTAATAGATTTATGACTTAATCCAAAAGCATCTTTCCAAGAGTCAATATTATCATTAATATGACGTTTTATCGAATCTGTTTGCTCAGTATGTTGTTGTGTAAAATAGGCATTTATTTGCTTAGCTGTTTGGTTTAAGGTTAATAAATAACGTTCAATCATTGATTGAACTCTATCATGCGAATTATCAAAAGAAAATAATGATAATTGATGTTCTACTCTTGGTATTAGAAATAACTCTAAGAGCTCTTTCCAATAAAAAACATCAGGCTGTGACATCCAAATAGAATGAACAAGCTGAGCTAAATCAAAAACAATTTTATCATTTGAAACATCAATTGACTTTAAATACTCTTCAACTATTTCTTTTAATTGAACTTCTATAAGTTTAAATTCTTCAATAGCATCTTCAACTTCTAAGCTACTTAAATTTTCTTCAATATCTAACTCTACTAATCGAAAGACAGATTGTTTGTTTAATGCGTTAAAAGGTCTATTAATTAAAACGCCTAAACAATTGTTTTTAGCAACATCTAATGTGGATTGTTTGTTTGACTGATTAATATCGGTAACAGCACCTGTCTCAATCAAGTTTAATGGGAATTGAACCACTTTAAAATGGTTTGTTTCACTAATTTCATTGGCAATTGTTATACATTTTTCTAATGAAGTATGCATAAAATCGTCTTTTGAAACTGGAAAAGTATTTGAACTAATCCCATAGTATTGAATTCTGCCATCCTTTACGGCTTCTTCTAAAAACATAAAAGCTTTTTTAATTCGTTCATAATATTCTTTATCAGTTTGCTTCCTAGATTTCTTTTCACGTTTAGAAAGTAGTTTAAAGTATTCTGGGTTATGAAGAAGAAACACATCAATACAACTTGTTTGTAATCGATCAAGACTATCCTCTAATTGCTCGTTGATGAAATCAGGATGTATACAATGTGATAAATTTTGATCAATCTCTACAAAATCATCATATAACCGTCCATTTTTTTTCAATTCAAGAGCATGAGTTAATGTTTTTCCCTGTACGTAACCTACTTTTGAAACCAAAACAACATTTTCTCGACCAAACTTTGTGGATTCAGAAAGTTCATGAAGAGTATTTCCAATTAAACGTTCAGCATCACCATCTGAATAATTAGGGCTTGTATCGATTAAATTAACGCCACTTTTCAAAGATTTAATAAGTGCATCTTTATGTTCAATTGCAGTTAAATTAACACGATATGAACCAAAACCTAATTCAGACACATAAAGATCTGTAGTTCCCAGAGGCTTTGGAATTAAGTTATGTTGTTCGATATAATATTTAGTACCTTCTTTTGTTGCTTTTCTCACATTTCTAATGTACCGGATAGTCAAAAAATAAGCTAGACCTGAGTTTATTTTTATTCAGTAAAAAGAATATAATCATAAAATGTTTTAGCTAATATAGCTAATAGATCATCTCGTTTTTCAATAAATTCATTTGAATCAGGCATACGGTATGGTTTTCGTTCTAAAACAGATCCTACCAAAATTAAGTGCCCCTTATTTTTTGGAAGTTCAAAGATTCCAGCATCATTAGTTAACATGCTTAACGATCCTGTTTTATGCATAAATGAATTTTTAGGCAAAAAACCTTTCAAACGATATTTTCCATAAATATTTTTTTTCATAATTTTCTTTAAATAATTAGTTGAACTAGGAGAAAGTAATCCACCATTTTGAAATTCTATTAAAAATTTCTGATAAGCTAAAGCAGTTGAAGAATCTTTAGTATTAGAAAAAAATATTTTTCTTGATTGTTCCTCGCTTTGCTTATCAACTAAAGATAATCTATCGTAATAATCAGAAATAGATATAAAGTTTTCATCAGTAACCTCAATTCCATCAGTAGCTGAAATGAGTTCTAATATAGATCTAGATACGGTTATACCTTTCAATTTATTCTTTTTAAGAAATCGGTTTATCGCTTTTATTCCACCTATTTCATGAAATAATATATCTGTTGCAGAGTTTTCACTATAAATCATCATTGCCTCTAAAAGGTTATTCAAACTTATATCAATATTAGGCTTTATAAAAAGCTTTGAAAAAATACTATATGGCCTTAAGTTTTCTCTAGCTATACTTATTTTTTTATCGGGATCAATCTTTTTTTCGTCAACTAAATCTAAATATGTACACGCTATAAAGGTTTTAACTAAACTTGCCATTGGAAAAGTTAAATCGCCATTGATATTAAGAAATTTACCAGATTCCAAATGATAAGCAGCAAAAAAAACCGATTGAGGCTGATATGCAACAATTCTTTTAATTTCAGATGAAAGAAGATCCATCTTTTGATGATTTGAATGGTCAATAGTTAAACCTAAAATCGAACAATTAAAAAATAGCAAAGATAACACAATGTATAAAGTTTTCACTTTTAAATAATACACTAAATAAAACTATAGTTAAATTTTAAAAGATTTACTATCTTTATCCATCAACATGAACTGATTTATTTTTATCTCTACTACAGCAAGCACACATTATAAGAAGAAAAATTCCAATTGGAAGAAACACGGCTAAAAAAGGGAAAGAAGAATCTTCACTTTGATCAGTATTTGTATTATTTTGCATGGTATAATTAGCTATAGTTTCATTAATAAAAATAAGAGTAGGAAAAGAAGTAGGTTTTGAAGTCGGAAATACAGTTGGCAATCCAGTTGGCAATCCAGTAGGCCTTCCAGTAGGATTACTAGAAGGAAAAGGCGTTGGAAAAGGTGTCATTAATATTGAACTAATATTATTATTTTCAACTAAAGATTTTCTTTCTTTAATTACATCTAATTGACACGATGAAGGTACTCCAGCAATAGTTAAATTAGTCCATGATGAATTATTGATATTTATTTTAAACTCTGTAACGAGAGTTTGCACTGCAGATAATTCA
>CEOK01004506.1_pt1 | contig 24791 bp, 41 predicted proteins | sample 427001 | NCBI WGS metagenome assembly CEOK01 (sample SAMEA2591108, study PRJEB7988) | marine metagenome | isolation source: saline water (ENVO:00002010), including | reverse complement strand
TCCAACTTTTTTTATATCTTTTTTATAGTTAAATTCAAATTTTTCAAATTTTTTATTTGATATATCTAAAGAATGTAACACTCCGCCATAAACACCTTTACTCATATTACCAAACTTAGACAATCCTAAAGGACCAGCAATTTTACGAATACGTTTACGTACTTCATCATATGATTCTGGAGTTCCTAATTCAAATTCAAATTGACCTCTAAATTCATAAGTCTCGTAAATATCATTTAAATCAATCATATCTTTTAATGATTGTACATACACTCCACCATTTATAGTTTCATAAAAATAATATGGTGTACCATCTTCAAATGCATTTTTTAATAACCAATTAGCTGCTTGTATAGGCTTTAATGTTGGATATATTCCTTTTACAACTTGTTTTGAACTATTTGATATATCATATTTTTCTACTTCTAAATCTTTTACACATATATCTTGAATTAATTTTCCTATAGTATTTTCAAATGGTCTTTGTAAAATTTTAGTATTATTATTAAATAAATGCTTTGATACAAGACGTATTTTGTAAAATTGTTTATTTGGAACTTGCCTTACATAATTAGATACTTCAGCAATTCGCATTGTAAATTTAAATTTTTGTTTGTTCTGTTTGCTTTCTTTAATGGGAGATCTTTTAATTAAAAATTCTACCTCTTCATTACCTGAAATTGTTTGTTCACTTAAAAAATTAGTAGCATCAATGATAGTCAATACACATACTAAGTATGGAGAATTAATTGATTCTTGTATTTCAAATTTATTTACAAGATTTTTTATATCAAGTATCTTTCCATCATTAGTTGTTACTTTAATATAATCTAATGTATAACTGGATGGAGTAACTGATTCACTCGTTCCTGCAAATTGTCTTGATGTTCCTTTATTACTAGCCATTTAAAAGCTCTTCAAATTCGTCCACAAATTGTTCTATAAAATTTGGGTCAACATAACGTATTTTAGATCTTTGTTCATTCTTTTCAAATTCATGAGCTCTGTTAGTTACAAAACTTAAATCTGAATCTGGCAATCCACCTGGAATATGTACTGCATTCGTTACCGGTTGCTGCTTTGCATCTCCTGTTTTAAAATAAAAATAAGGAGCATCCGCATATTTAAATACTCTATATGTTGAAACACTATCAGTTGATACTGAACCAGTAACTAATTCAGTAGAATCATTAATTAATTTTGGATTACCGATAAATGTTCCAGTTACATCAATTAAAATTAACTGACTCATATCAGTAACTTTTCTAAATAATTTACCAGTTGCGCCTGATGTTGCTCCAGTTATTGTTTCGCCTAAACTAAATCTTCCAGCTAAACTATCACGATGATTAGTTATTAATTGATCGGAATTTCTTTCAATTGTGTCAGGGTTTGTTTCGATTACAATACCATTATATTGTTTATTCATAAAAGCTTCTAATTGTTCAGCGCTCTTAGGCCATGAACGATAACCATCATGTAAAAAATCATTGATTACGAAAAAAGTCCAATAAAAATCTGGTGTTCCGTAGAGTCTTTGAGAAACAATATCAGGTCTTTCACCATTTTTTATTTCGTAAAATTTATAACCAGTAAAATTATCTAAAAATGTTGGTAATGGTCTAACAGCTCTGAAGATGTCAACCATATTTTGGACAACACCTTGTCTATTAAAATCATATTCTACCTTTGGAAATAATTCAAAAAATGCCATTATCCGTTTCCTCCCTCACCTTGTGGAGAAGGATTTTGAAGAGCCGAATTTGGTCGACTGTAATCATACCTTGGCCCAAGACTTGCTTGTTTCTTATATAAATCATGACGTGATAACATACGAGCTTCAGAAAAGTTTAATGTCATATTCATAGATGCTGGAGCATAATAACTTCCTTCAGCTACATGATAACTATTGCCTTCTGGATTTACTTGTACTTCCATCCCAGCTAAATAACAATCGTGAATCATTGGCATATATGGACTTTCTGCTCCTCCATCAAAAAATTGTATTTTAAATTTTGGTGGATACTTTGCAACAAATCCTTTTACTTCTGGATATAAGTATTTTCTAAAGAAATTTTCAATACGTCTCATATCTCTTGATTCTTCTAATGATTCAGGTACAAGAGTAAAAGTAAATGAAAATTGTCTTAAATTAACTGATTCAAATGCAAGAGCTGTTTGTGGATTAAAAGCAACTCCTCTTTCTATTCCAGCAGCTGCAGTTGCACTTTGATCGACACCAAGCTTGTCTAAAACTTTAAGACCAACTACAAATGATTCATCAGTTGAAGTCATATTATCTAAGTTACCCGCCTCATCTTTTGCAATGACCTGATCTATAAACCCTTTGCCTGCTCTTACCATACCAAGATCTACTCCAGCGTAATTAGCACCATCTGAAACGCTAAGACCTTGAGGTACATACAAGTGAACTCTTGTAAATTCAAGTCCATCACCAGCTGAAAATCCGATATGTGGATAACCACCGGTATCATCATTAGCCATTTTTTCTCTTAAAGAGTTTGGAAAAGTAATAATATCTGACATAAATAACCTATATAAATAAAATAAACTATAGAGTTATTTATATGAGTTACAGTGGAAGATACACATTAAAAAAGCCTGAAAAGTATGCTGGTGATGCAAAAAACGTAGTATATCGTTCATTATGGGAAAGAAATGCATTTCGTTGGTGCGAAAATAATCCAAAAGTCAAGCTATGGAATAGTGAAGAGGTTGTTATACCTTATAAATCTACTGTAGATAAAAAACTACATAGATATTATGTTGATTTATTGATACAAATGGAAGATAAAAAAGTTTTTCTTGTAGAAATTAAACCTAAAAATCAAACAATACCACCTAAAAAGAGATCACGTAAAACTAAAAAGTATATCAATGAAATGTTGACATATGCGAAGAACAACGATAAATGGGAAGCAGCAAATAAATTTGCCGAGCATAATGGTTGGAAATTTCAAGTGTGGACTGAAGATACTTTAAAAAATCTAGGCATCAAAGTACTATAAGTTTTATATAAATAGTATTATGGCAAGTTTATTCGACCAATTACAAGCAGGATCTGTAAGAGCTGGAGTTTCACCTCAGTCAAAAGAGTCTATGAATTGGTTTCGAAATAAAGTAAAAGAACTTGGAGACGTCAATCGTAGAACAGTTATTAAAGACTCTGCTCTTAAAACAGTTACAAATCCAAAGGTTGGCGATATGGTGATGTATTTTTACGATCCAAAATATAAAAACGAATTACCTTATTATGACAGATTTCCTTTGACTATTTTAGTTGATGCTGTTAAAGGTGGATTCCATGGACTTAATTTACATTACTTAGCACCAGGAGTCAGAGCAAGATTTCTTGACGAACTGATGTCATTAGCACCAAAAAAAGTTACTGATACTACAAGGCTTGCAAGATTAAGGTATAATCTATTACAAGGTACAAGAAAGTATAAAGAATTTAAGCCTTGTTATAAACATTATTTAATGAATCACGTTAAATCAAGAATAGCAAGAGTACCTATGACTGACTGGCAAATTGCTATATTTTTACCAGTAGAACAATTTGTTAAAGTACAAAAAACTTCAGTTTGGAGATACTCAAGGAAGGAATATTCAGGACGATGAGCAGCATAGACAATTTAAAAGCAACAATATCTAAAAAAGGCGGTTTAGCAAAAGCAAATCGATTTAATGTTATCTTTACTCCGCCAAGTGCTTCTTTACTTAATTTAAATCCTCAATCGATTATAGGGTCACTTCTTTCCGGAAATTTTAATGCTGGTAATTTAATTAATGACCCAAGAGACATATCAATACTTTGTCAATCTGTAACTATACCAGGTCGTAATATTAGTACTTTTGACCATCAAGATGTACGACAAAGTAACAAATTTCCATATACATTTATTGATGAAGATGTAACATTTACATTTTTATTAACAAATGATTATTATATGAGACAAATGTTTGACAATTGGATGTCAGGCATTTTTGATGCAGATTCATATAGAGTAGGTTATAAAAAAGACTACTCTGTTGATGTCGTAATTCAACAACTAAACGAGAAAAATATTCCTGTTTATGGTGTGAGATTACAAAAGGCTTTTCCAATTAATATTGATTCAATTGAATTAAGCCAAGAAGGGCAGGATGTAGTTAAAATGAGTGCTACATTTGCTTATGATAAATTTAAACCAGAAGGTCCAATTAGTAGCACTGGTTCTGCTATTAGATCAGCTCTGGATATATTAGGATAATGGAGAAATAATATGGCTTTGCCAAAACTTGAAAGCTCGAAGTATAGCACTCAGCTACCATCTACGGGCGAAAATATAGAATATAGACCGTATTTGGTTAAAGAAGAAAAAATTCTTATGATTGCTTTAGAGTCGAAAGACCAAAAACAAATCGTAAGTGCTATGAAAGATGTTGTAAAAGCATGTGTATATGATAATATTAATGTAAGCAAACTTACAGCATTTGATTTAGAATGGTTGTTCTTAAAACTGAGATCAAAATCAGTCGGTGAAAAAGTAATTGTAAAACTAAAATGCAATGACGAAGAGTGTAAAACTCTTACTGATGTAGAAATTGATTTAGATGAAATTAAAGTTGATGAATCAGTTGAAAAAGAAAAAATCATTAAATTAAATGATAATGTTGGCGTTACAGTAAAGTATCCATCAGTTGATGATATTAGTAAATACTCTGAAGATAAGTTAAAAACTTTTGAAGGAGCTGTTGAAATGATTGTTGATTGTATTGATACCATATATGATGAAGATAATGTATACGATGCTAAAACTGAAAAAAGAGAAGATGTAGTAGGCTTTTTAGAAAGCTTAAGTTCAACTCAATTTAAAATGATATCTGATTGGTTTGCTGATATGCCTACAATATCTCATACAGTAAAATGGGATTGTGAAGGTAAACCGCAAGAATTAGAATTGAGAGGACTTCAAAGTTTTTTTACATAGGCCTCTCGCACGATAGTCTCGTAAACCATTACAAGACTAACTTCGCGATGATGCAACAACATAATTATAGTTTAACAGAATTAGATAATATGTTGCCGTGGGAGAGGGAGATATATGTAGCCTTACTTGCGGATCACATTAAAAAAGAGAACGAAAAAATGGCAGAAATGCAGAGGAGAATGAAACGATGAGTGAAGGACAAGATAACAGTCGTAACGAAGTCGAAATTGACTTAGATAAGTATATGGCTCTAATTGAAAAATTAGATAAAGCTGAAGATACTATTACCGAAATGAAAGCTGAAGCAGCAGATGCAAAGAAAAGACTTGCACCACCTAAAAGAAAATTTATGGATATATTCCTAGATGATAATGATGTAAACGAAAAAGCAATCATTGGTTTTATATCATTCGGATTAATGACAATTTTTGGTATTTGTGATTTAATCACAGCATTTATGGGACAAGATTTAGTTATATCTGATACAATTTATACATCATTTGTTGTTGTAACACTTGGTGCATTTGGTATATCAGAAGCTGGAAGAGCATTCGGAAAATAATAGGTAAACACAAATGGCAGAAGATAACAATAAGTTAGGTACAAAAGGTTTAACAGATACCATCAAAAAATTAAGAGATGATATCAATGAATCTACTGATACTGGTATCGGTAAAGATCAGTTTTTAAAAGCTCAAGTAAAAGCTGAATTAGTCGAAACTAAACTTTTTGAAGCTGAACAGGCTGGAGATGAAGCTCGAGCTGCTGCCATTCGTGAACAACTTACTGGAGTACGTGAAGCATTAGAACGTGGTCCTATGAATATCAATACGTTGAATAAACGTATGGAAGAACTTGATGCAATAAATCAAAATTTAGAAAGAGCAGCTGAAAGAGCAGAAGATCAAAAAAGAATTTTAGAAAGTCAAATTGCAAGAGATGATACAGTTAATAGTTTATCTCAACTCAATGAATCATTAAAAGCTCAAACTGATAGCATGGAAACTGTTACAGATGCTCAAAAAGGTATAGAAAAACTACAAGGATTTTTTGGTAGAACTCAAACTGAAAACTCTAAGATATTAAAAGAAGCCTTTGAAGAAGGACAAAAAAATCTACAAGAAGCTATTGAATCTGGAAATGTAGAAGGTCAACAACTTGCACTTGCTCAACTTCAAGCTGTAAAAGAAGGAGCCGAATCAGAAGAAAAACGTAGAGAAGCTGAAAAGGCTCAAGAAGAAGCAAATGATTCATTAGAGAAAATTGCAAAAGGCACTGAAAATATGGCAAATAGTTTTGAAAATTTTGCAGGAAATATAGCAGGTGGAGCAGGATTTTTAGCTGGAATAGCTGGTTTAGCATTGTTATTTTTTGACCCTGAAAAATTTATTTCGATTATGACAAAAACAATACAAAGTATTACAAAAATTTTACAAGATATTGTATCAGTCTTTAGAGGCGAAGAAGGTTCAGTAGATAATCTTTTAGAAACAATTAAAAATAATTTTGGAGTATTTGCTGGATTGCTTGGTGGTTTAATACTCGTACTCGGTGGTCCATTGCTTAAAGGTTTAAGCGCGCTTGTAAAAGTTGCGCAAGCTGTGAGATCTTTTGTAACACTGACTTGGGTACCAGGTATGATTACTATGTTATCTGGTATGATGTCTTCATTTATGGCAATGTTAATGAATCCAGTAGGATTAATCGTTATAGGTATTGCAGCAGCTTTTGCTTTAGTGGGAGTAGCTCTTGCTAAAATAAGAAATGCAATGGGATTTACATCTATATTTGATGTAATTATGTTAGGCTTAGCTCACCTTAAAGATGCGTTTGGACATTTAGTAAATTCTATTGGAGGTATGGTTAATTTTATACTTGGCATTGTCGAAAAGTTTGGTTCATTCTTAGGGTTTGAAATTGAGCTTCCTGAAATACCTGAAATGTCAACTGATAATGCTGCAAGAAAAAGAGTAGAATTAGAAGAAAAAGCTGCACAGGCTGAATTAGATAAGAAAAATCAAGAAATAAAAGAACAAGTAGAACCTCAAATTGTTCCTCCACTTCCTACAACAGGTGATGAACTTCAAGCAGCTAATATGGAAAATTTTGATCTCAGTCAATTACAAAATTTAGGAAGTAAATCAAGCACTAATGTTGTACAGCAAAATTCACCTTCAACAGCAAATGTTGTAAATACAAATATTATCGAAAGACATTCGTCAGATGTATCAAATCTATTAGCAGGATTTGTTCCAGCGAGATAAGAAAAAGGGTCTCTGCAGAGACCCTCTTCTAGCAATTTACGTTACTGGGTTTATGTAGGCTTACCCCAAGTCCCGCGGAAGGACGCCAATCGACTCTGTTTTAACCATACGTTCCTACTGGTTACAATCATTAAGATTCTTTTGCTAATTTAGCAAAGTAGCTGAGAGTATCATCTTCATCTGAAGATTGTTCTTCAACTGGCTCTGCTGTTTGCATGACAGGAGCTTCAGCAACTTGTGCTGGAGCTGGAGCATCCATTGATACACCTGCATCAACTCCTAATACTCTATTGAGTTTGACTTTAAGCTCATCATAAGTTTTATAATTAGCTGGATCTAAAAAGTCCTGAAGTGAATAAAGTTTTTCATAAACTTCAGTTAATCTAGATTCGTCTCCATCAAAAAGAGATGCTGGTGAAGAAAACTCTGATTTATCATAGTTAACCCAACCTTCAACTTTTCTGATTTTTAATTTAAAATCAGCGCCTTCCCAGAAATCATAAGGATTTACTGGAGTTTCATCGGCAAATTGTGGTTGCATAACATCCATAATCTTGTCAAAGATTTTCTTACCAAATTTATAAAGGAAAACTTTTCCTTCATTTTGTGGATTATCAGGATCAGAAATAACTAATACATTACTCACATAATGTAAACGTCTTTTTTGCTCCCTAGCGATAGCTTTATCCTCGTCTCTACCAGAGTTCCAAAGAATCGAATTATGTTCCGAAACTGGATCGGGTTGACCAATTGAGGTTAAAGAGTTTTCTATATACCATAGACCAGTAGGACCTTTAAAGCCGTGATCCCAGTATCTTACCCAAGGAAGATCTTCACCTTCTTTTTGTGGCAAGAATCTGATAACGGCATAGCCATTTCCTGCTTTATCTCTGGTTGGTTTCCAAAATCTGTCATCTTCATAAGAAGTTGTTTCAGGTTTTGCTGTGGATACAGCTTCCGCTGCCTTTACGAGTTTATCAATTGATGAGCCTCGCATGCTCTTTAAGTTTTCTAGCGACATATTTTTCTCCGTATATTTGCTGAATTATCCACTTTATTCATAATGTAATACATATATTATACCATATTTCTATGGATTTGTAAACGTTTTTTTCAATAAATCTAAACATTTAGTTCTATCAAATTTAACGAATGGGCTGTATTTTTTAATCTTACGATAGATGTCTGGCCAAATAATTGTTTCAGATATCTTTTCGTTTTCTTTATCTACAAACCCGGTTAATGAATCCAAGATTACAATAGTCTCTAAGAGTATTTCTTCTTGCATCCATAATTTTATAATCAAAGGATGATTATTATCTTCGGCAACTAAAAGCTTATCGATACTATCATCTTGTTCAACAAGTTTATTTATATCATTTTGAAAATGATAAGTTATAGCTTCATTAATCTTTTTATGCTTTCGATAATGTTGTTCCCCACCTTCATTAAGCATATCACCGATATACTTTGCATCATTCTTAAAATTTGCTACAAAGAATGGAATAAGTTCTTTTTCATAAGTCTTAGCAATTTTAGCAAAGAAGTATTTATCTTTACGTTTAAAGAAAGAAGTTGGTTTTACTGATGTTTTAAAATTATATTTTAGCGCATCATAATCTGTTTCAAAATGCAATTTTAAAGCATTATATAATTTATAAGTTTCAAATGGATCACTCATCTTGTTCTAATGTATAGTATAATACCAATTCTTCGTCTTTGTTAATCTTACGTAATGTAAATAATTCTTTTACTGCATCATTACAACTTGATACCAATGTACAATTAGGAAAATCTGAATGATTTATAAATCCACCAAGTGGAGTTCGTACTAATGTTTTATCGTTAACTGCAACGTGCGTTAATCCTAAGTTTTCGTTTTTATGTATAATTTCAGTTGCAAATAATCCTAAACCTTCTATACCACTTTCACGTATAGTGACGCAAGAAGGTAAAGGTTTATATTTGAACTTAACCATTATACTGGTAACTTATTTCCTTTCTTAGTTCTTATTAAATGTAATGTTGATGCCTCTTCTTCTATTTTTTGTTTAAGAGAATCACTTAAAAGCTTTTTCATATTTCTATAATCAAGCCCTCTCTTTTCTACAACATAAGAAGCAGCATCGATATATGACATATTATTATTAGCAACTAGATTCTCAACAGCTGCTGAGAACCTTTTTCTTGTCATAATCTTTTGCTCTAATGGATCAGTCATTATTTTTTAAATATTCTAATACCATCTCAGGAGTTGACTCTTCATATGGATCTGTTTCGCAATTATCTTTAAGACCTTTTTCTACAAACATTTTTTCGACATCGCCATCATTTATAACAGCCGCATATCTCCATGAACGTTTTCCAAAGCCTAAATTATCTTTAGCAACTAACATACCCATTAATGATGTAAAGTCTCCACTTCCATCAGATAAATATTTAACATTTTTTACTTTAAGGTTTTCAAACCAAGCCTTCATCACAAATCCATCATTCACTGATATACAATAAATTTCATCTACATTTTCTTTACAGATTTTCTTATAGAGTTTATCAAATCCAGGGACTTGTTGTGAAGAACAGGTTGGGGTAAATGCACCAGGCAATCCAAATACAACCACTCTTTTTTCTGCAAAAATGTCAAATGCTGTAATTGATTTATCTGGTAAGTTTTTGAAAAATATATTTCTCAAATTATTCATCAAAATGTCCTCATTAAAATACAGTCAGAATTAATTCTTCCTGTGGGTTTATCTATTTTTGTTGTCAATGTTTCCCATATCTTATCGATCTGTTTTTCAGTTCGATTGAGAATATCAGGTAAAACAACATCAGGTTTTCTTAAAGTAGCCTGCCTACTTGTATCATCAAAATTCTTTATTGAGGTACCAGAAACAATAAATCCATCTACTGATGAGCATGTATATTCAATAAGCTTTTTATTCTTACGATTATATACAAAGAGTTTATGTTTCCTAGGTATTAATATAGGATTGATTGATGTTAGTTTAGCATCTTCATCTTCTTTACAATATTGAAGTTTTTCAATTTGTTTATCAGATGCTTTAGGTTTAATCGCTCTTGGCTTTCTTTGAGCTTTAAACGAATCTCTTAATCTTTCAATGTCAGCAAATGCATCTTCATACTGCTTCATTATTTTACGTTTATTACCTTTTGAAATATGAGAGTATGCTTCAACAGCTTGTTCGCATGTTTTATTATATGCATCACTAATTACTTCATATTCTCGTTTTAATAAATCTTCAAAATATTTAATAGCATTACCTTTTAAACCATGACCTTTAAATCTACTGTAAGTATTAAACTTTTGAGTGTAATCTTCATCAAAGTGACCTTCAATTATAATCTCATCCCAATCACCCCACATAGTTTCTAAAACTTTTCTACGAGTAAGTTCTGCTGGTGGAATAACCGGTTTTCTTTCAACTTTAGGCTCAGCTTGTTTAATTGCTTGACCTTCAACTTCAAACTCAACAAGTCTTTCGTTTATCTTTGAAAGAATACTAGTAAGAGGTTCGCCTGTCCAACCAGCATTGAGCATGCATATTCCTTGATAATTTCTTGAACGCCATTTCCATGCTGGAACTTTTTTCAGATTAGATATTTGTTTTTTATTCCAATTCAGTTCTCCTATTAAATAATCGATAATGGTTTGTTCCATTTTTTTATTATTTTGATAGTAATAGAACCATTGAGAACCTTTTCTCCATTCTTTTTCTCTTTCATACACATCATCAGGTAATTCAACACCATGATACTCTGGTTTAACACCTATATATTTTTCTTCAAGTGTAGGTCCTCGTCTTTTTACTTTTGCCATTTTTTCTCCATTGGGTTGGGGAAGACACCTATCGATGATAAGGAGTTTGATGTTGGTGCCTTCCCCATAAACTTATATGTCTTTAACTCCATCGACATAATTTTCAGCTGCTCTCTCAGCATATGGTCTACTATGACCTTTATAAATTTCTTGTTTTGTAAAAACATTATTTACAAAATAATCTACAGCCCATTCTCCTTTGACCTGTAGCAAATCAGCTCGGCGATCGCCGTTAACATACGTGCTATGATAATCGTTTCCCATTAACCTCTCCTCATTCTTGCAATATCTTTTGCTTGCTCATCATTAATAACTGGAATAGCATTAGATTTATGCATTGTTGCTATACCTTTAATTAATGTTCCTGTATATTTCATTGGTTCTTTTTTACTTGTATCACCAGCGATTGTATGATATGTACCACTAGCCATATATTCTTCCATAAGAGATTTATATTGTTTAGCTTGTTCTTGTCTTAAAGATTGAAGTTGTGGAGTGACTTTGAGTTTTTGAGGTTTGAACTCTGGTTTCTTTTTACGCACAGGATTAGCTGCATGTTTTTTCCTTTTCCTACCAGTGTAATCATATCGTAATGATCCCATATAAAAATTAGTCATTCCCATTATTTAGGTCCTCCATTATGTCCAATCATTGACTTTTGTTTTTGCTCTTCTCTCCATCTTAGGAAATCAATAGCAACTTCTCTTGTTGTATGAGTTAACGTACTCACTGGACGTCTTTTAGCTTTATTCATATTATATATTATACCACAGTTTCAGATAAATGTAAACGGTTTTTTATAAATTTTTTCCCATATCTGCTAAATGTCTTTCAATCATGCCAACAAGTTTTTCGCCCTTAGCACCTTCAACTAAAATAAATTTTTCTCCAGTATTTAAGACTTCTCTTTCAATGCGTCCGTCCATATACGTTGTATCACATACTGAACTTGTATCAGTATGCTTTTTAGTCTGTTCAGTTTCATACCACATAGATTTTATCCTATGAGTATGTATATTATTAATAGAATTTTTATATTCTTCTGCGGCAAGTATACGTCTTTGTAAATCAACTTTATTATCATATTCAGTCATTAGTTTACCTCCCTTAACCAAGATGATGGATTGAAAGATACTTTCGGAGTATCTTTATATAATTCTTTAAGTTTTAAACTCCATAACATTTTAAAGTCAGGATCTTTTGCTCGTTCGATTGCTTTTCTCAGAGATTCAGCTCTTCGTTCTTTAATCCCAGTCATCTTGACTCCTCATTGCTGAATAAGTTTCATAGTATGAAGTACCTTGTAAATACTTTTGAGTATTTTTTTCTGAATAGTACATATTTTCTGGAGAGTTAAAATCTACAGAACCAGGCATATGCTCGGCAGCCTTTTTAACAGACTTTGTAAGCTTATTATAATTAGGTTTTGGTTTAGAATAGACACGCTTAACAGTGTCTTTCCATTCTTTTTCTTCTTGCATTTTTTGCTTTTCTTCCTGCAAAATTTGCATAATCATTTTAAAGTTTTTATCGGCCTGCGCCTTTGATACTTTTTTAGTCATTGTAGTTATACTCCGCTTTAATGTTGTTAGAAATAATATATTGTATAGCATCGGTTGCTTCATAGTTATGACCACCAATATGCCATTCATACTCATCAGTTGGTACACTACCAGTTTTCCAATTGTAAATTGTTGCAGATATGTAGTCCCAATCTTCTTCACCATCTTCATCTATAAAATATTTTTTAATATTTAGAATCCATTCCATATTTACTTTTTCATATGGATCAGCATCTGTGTGAGATGGTTTACCAAAAAGTTCAACAAGCTTATCGTAAGTTGTTGATACATAGCCTTTAAGACTTGTCCCGTTGACGCTTTGATGTAGTGCGTCTTCTACTTCGATAGAATATTTATCCATTAGTCACTCCTTTAAATTCAAATTCATATTCATACAGATTATAATCGCTTAAAACTTTATCAATTGCTTTTTGTTTGAATCCAGCCAACCAAAAAACTTGAGCCATTGTATTCATTTTAACGTTATAATGTGTACCATCAAGTTTTGTAAAATTCATTATTAGCATGCTATAGAATCTCCTTTATTATTAAACCACTCTTGAAGTTCAGCGTCTCCAACACAGAAATCGCCATCTTCCATTTGATACTCGGCTTTATAATCTTCGTTATCATTTGTCCATGTTTCAATTTTTTCCAAGATTTCGCTTTTCATCCAACCATCTTCACGATTGTCTGTAACTTTCATGAATTGAGCATTGCCTTTTAAATCAAAATAAAATTCAGTAACAGTTTCCCAATCTGCGCAAACTTTTTTATTATGAGGAACAATATCAACATCAATGATGTATTCTTCACAACCACCATTTGACTGAACAAGATCAGTAGTAATGAAAGGTTTTACACGAGCAACAGCTGTTACTAGTTCATTAGACCTAGGTTCAATATCGCCACAATTATGCATTACATAGGTTGAACCACCTTTGAACTTCATATATGGATTTTCTGAACTCCCGTAATTTTCGAGATATTGTGTTTGAATTACTAATTTTTGCATTTTAACTCCTTATCAAAAAATTATATGTATATTATACCACAGTTTCAAGCTGTTGTAAAGGATTATTTTCACTTTTTACAAACATTTTACACAACTGTAACATAAATGTAACAAAAGACGAGAGAGCTTTCGATCCATCACTCTTCAGCTGTTCCCAGCTCTCTCTAGTTAGTAAGCTTCCCACTTCACAGTCGTAATCTGTTATTGTGGCCGGTTTACCGGAGGGATATACGAGTCCCGGTCTTACTACCATTAAAAATCTCCTTGGTCTCTTGGAACAACTTGAACTACGTTAATTCCATTTGCTTTCCACATATCGACAACTCTATTTCTGTCATCGTATACAACATCTGGATCGCCACCAATATGTTCTCTTAAAATATCTAAAACATCTTTTTTGAAAACATCATCAGCTCTGTAATCACCATCAGGTCTCATAAATAAAACTGGATTTTCAATACCAATCCACTCTTGAATTTGTTGAGTAGTAATATCTCTTTCTGAATTATTTCTAGCAGAAACAAACATAACAATATCACCATCAGCAACGTGCATTTTTGCCATATCGCATACATGTTGAATAGGTGTATCGAATTTTGTATGAGATCTGAATGAATCCCAATCATTATTACCATCAGTAATAAAATGTCTTCTATGGTTACAATCTGCAATTGTCCCATCGATGTCAAAAATTACGTTTTTCATTTTGTTCCTTATCATTTTATAGTACTATTATACCACAGTTTCGAGTAAATGTAAACGGTTTTTTGAAAAAAAAGGGGTTTTTTTTAGATTATTTTTTTATAAAAAGATTAAATCTTATTACAATTTTGAATTGCATTATTTAATACATGATAGTTATTAAGAACAATAATTGTAGTAAAATTATTAGTAGACTGTAATGATGCTTTTGAAAGTTTATCATTTTCTAAATCAAGTTTTATTGCGGGAGCAAGTATTAAAGCTTTTCCTGCTAACATTTTTCCTATTGATGGTCTTTTTCCAAATAGAGGATTTGCTTCTTCAACACAATCATATTTAACACCACGATATGTAGTATATACATCTAATAATTGAAGTGTAACGAATGCTGCCCAATCCTTATTTGTAGGCGGATTATAAAATTCAAATTGGTGTGTAAATTGTGACTTTCTCGGATTTTCCTTTAACTTGTATTCTATCGACTTCAGAAAATGCTCTTTCTTTACAGCTTCGATAAGTTTCTGGTCCCAACAACACTCGAATCCCATCATAATTTCTTGTTTGTCCTTCAAGTCGAGCGCCGAGGTTGACGGCATCTCCGATAACGGAATAGTCAAATCGAGATTCTGAGCCCATGTTTCCAACGATGCATGTACCGGTGTTGATGCCAATACCAATATCAATCCTAGGTAAACCTTGGTCCTCAAGCTCTTGTATAAGTTCATCTGCTGCCTCGCATATTTCAAGTGATGTTTGTACAGCTTTATCAGCATGGTCTTTACATGGTAAAGGTGCGTTCCAAAAAGCCATAATACAATCACCCATAAATTTATCTATTGTTCCACCGTTCTTTAAAACGATTTTAGTCATTGTATCTAAATAATTATTTATAAGAGTAACTAATCCTTCTGGGTCATTATTATTTTTATAATGTTCTGATATTGGAGTAAATCCACATATATCCATAAACATAAAGGTCATTTCTTTTCTTTCTCCACCAAGTTTTAAGAGTGATGGATCTTTTTGTAATTGCTTTACAAGATCAGGTGATACATAAGTACCAAATTGTTTCTTAATTTGTTGTCTTAAAACGAATTGTTTATAGAAATTATTGAAACTCGCTGAGGTGAATAAAAGTATATATATTATTAGAGAAGCTGATAAGTCGAGGAGTATCTGAAATTCGTTCCAGACATACCAAACGCCGCTTGCAGATCCAGCAACGGCGAAGAAGAAAAATACAGAGCTCAGCCAGATTGGAGCGTAATAAACAGAAAGTATAATCAGCAAGCCAACTAAACTTATAACTAATAACTCTAAAGAATCTCCCCATAATGGTCTTGATATTGATTTATCAGAATATATTGTCTGTAATGCGTTAGCTTGTAATTCATGTGGATATAATAATCCTCCAGGTGTAGGTATTTGAGCTCCCAATCCTTTAGCTGATAAACCTACTATAACTGTTTTACCTTCTAAATTTTCTGGTATACCCTTTCCCATTCTATCATATTCATATTGTTCAAATACACCATTCCATTTTAACCAAATACTTCCATCAGGATCTGTTTTAATTTGATACGGACGTAATATAATTTCTTCAATACCACCTTCGTTTACTTTTACTGTATATGATTTTTTATCTTGAAAAGCTCGTACTGTTTCTAATGCAAATGATGGATAGAGTTGATTGTTAATTTGAGATAATAAAGGTATTCTTCTTGTAATATTATCTATTTCTGGAGCTCCATTTGTGAGACCAGCTCCCCAAGCACTATTTTCTAATATATCAATATTAGTTACAAGTCCTTTATATTTGTATGCCCAATCATACGGATCGCCTTTTCCAAATACTGCATGACCAACATATGGAGCTTTTTTACTTCTACCATATTCATCTGCATCTTGAGCTAAAATTATTCCATTGCCTTCCATCCAAGATGCGAGTGTTTCATCACCACCAAATCGATCTTCTTCAGGAAACATTATAGTAAATCCAATAATACCTGCTTGATGATTTCTCAACATATTAATCATTTGAGAATATTCTTGTCTTGGCCAAGGAAACTGGCCGTACTTTTCTAGAGCTTCCTCGCCAATATTAATTAATACAACATCGTTTGATGGTTTTTCTGGTAAAGATTTTATATATTGATCGAAAGTATTGAGTCTGATTTGCTCAACAATAAAAGGGTCTTGAAATCGTACACCTACTAATATTACTAATAAAAAAAGTGTTGTCCAAATTGTAGTTAAATATTTCACTGTCTTGTCATACGAACTTGGCCACAGCTTGTTACTGCGCAGTCTTGACTAAACGTAAAAGTATCAGGTGTAAGCATATCAATCCAAAGTTGTGCATTTCCGCCGTTAGAAAGATTAAGTGTTATGTCATGACCACCAACGCCTCTTGCTTCTACAGCTCCAAAATTATTATTTCCAAGTAAATTAATTTCTATATTATTGTTTTGACTTGTTCCGTACCAAGTGCCTGCTAAATTATTATTACCATTAATATTAATAGTATGAGTATCACCACCAAATTGTTGACCAATAATTCGATTATTATTACCTAGAATATTTGCATTAACTGTATTATTGCCACCATTTTGTACAAAACGTATATAAGCATTTTGACCATCTAAATCTAAATCAAAAATATTTTTATAGCCATACTGATCAATTCTAAATTCAACAGCATTTCCACCACCTAATTGTGTTATGTTAATTTGATTGTCATCATCAGCTAAAACTGGTAGTGTTAATAAACTAATTAGACTGATTAATATATATTTCAATTCCTTCTCCCGAGCCAAAAGTAATTATTCCTTCGTATCCATCTAATCTACTATCGATGAATCCACTGTTTCCATTGGCGATGATTATATTTATAACACCATTTACGTTACGATAAAAAACTATATCACCATCTTGTTCAAATATATTAAACTGACTATCTTTATTAAATCCTACAGAAGCACCTCGCAATGTAAGTGAACCTATAGATACATTATCTCTTGCAGCTAAATTTATTGTAGTTCTTTCAAGTTCCTCAACAATATCCAATAAATCTTGTAAAAAATCTACATCAAGCAAATCAATATCAAGCTCGCTAAATTCTAAATCTTCTTCTGAATCTTTTAAAGCATCTGTTTCTAATTCATTAAATTCTAAGAAATCTACATCTAATATTCCTTGGTCATCATTAGCATCATCTCTTGCTGATTCTTCTATTGCTTGTTTAACTTCAGTAGGTGGATTGACTATAAACATATTATCAATCATTGAAGGAGTAATATTTCCTATAACAACTGAACTTGTTGGTGGTGATGATACTGTTGAAACCATTGTTGCTGAATATGCCTGGTCTAAAGTAACTTCTCCTGCTTCATTTGAGACAGTAATAATTCCTGAAGCATCTCCAAATTCATCTGGTAAAAGAACAACAAGCGATCTTCCAAGCTCGTCGACTGTTGTTGTAAAATCTGTACCACGTACTGTAATCGTGGCTGTTGGTGTGGTAAGTTCTATGTTTGCTTTATTAATCATTGCTTTCTTACCTGAAGCAAATCGTGCTGTGCCCATAGCAAATCTCATTGCCATTTTAGATTTACTTGGGTCTGGATCGTAATAGACTTCGTCTATAAAAACTTGTGTATGTTCAGTAAGAGCAAGTTCAGCTTTATCCAAGAATTCAATAAGAATTCTTCCATTGCTTGTTTCAGCCGTATCGTATAATTCAATAGGTAAATTATTTGAAGATGAAATAGCATTTTGATTTCTTACTATTTGGCCAATTCCAGTAGTTTCTACTATATCGCCAATGGGGTCAGCATAACTAACCCCACTGATGAAACATAAACTAAGAATCGCCAGATGAATCTTGCTGATTAATCTGAATGATTGAGTTATCGCTTGTAACATTTAAATTTATACTCGCGTTTGGTGTTGCACAACCAGAACCTGCGCCTGATGCGCATGTACCTGATATTTGATTGATATCAACATCAGCACTGTCCCCTACTAAAGTAAAGTTAAGTGTTTGTGAACCATCATTTTGCAAAGTATTAATATTATTGGATGCTCCAGTAATATCAAAATTCCATGTATTATCATCTGACTCAAAGTCTATATCGAAAACATTACTGCTTCCAATTAATACTAAGTCAGCATCTAAACGTTCTGCGCTCACTGCATAACCTTGATCGATATCGAAAGTATTAGAACTTCCTGTAACATCAAAATTATAATTTGAGCTATCTGAGCTACCAATGTAACCAATATTCCAATCTATTATGTTTGAATCTCCATTAAAGTCAAGCTTATAGTATGAACTATCAGCTATAACTGGACCAAACAAAATATTTGAGTTACCGATAAAATCTAAGTCAAATTCAAGAGAAGAACCAGTTATAGTCATATTTGATGAACCACTTGAAAAGTTGTCACCTCCTATTTTATTACCAAATCCTACTTGGTCAATATATAACTTTAAAGTATCTCCTGATTGTTGAATTAGAATTTCGTTATCATCAGTGGCTTGTGCGAAAACGAATGATGTCGACATTATAAATAATAAGCTTATTAAAAGTTTATTCATTTTCGTTATACCCCTCTATTTTCCAATAACCACGATCGTGGCCTTGGTGTACTAATTCAAGCACGCCAGCTTCAATAGCCGTACGTACTGCGTAAGTCACTGATTCATTATTACCAATTCCATCCTCGATCTCTACAAGTTGAGTACCACTCTCTACAAATCGGAAAACGTCTCCTCCAGAGCCATAGCTCAATATAGTTTTTCGAGTTTGGACATTTAATAAAACTTCACCTGTTAGAACTGAAACAGCTCTCATACTAACTGTGACAACATCTTGACGATATTGTCTCGCGAAACCAATACCTAGAGTACGTGCGCCCCGTCCTCCAGTTTTAATATTAGCATCGTAACCTATTATACCACCTTCTATTATCATACCAGCAAATAATAGAGGATTTAAATTTTGTGCATCTTCGCCGTTAAATTCTTTACGTGCGCTTCGAATAATTTGTCTTTCTCTGACTAAATTGTCTATACCATTTCTTTCAACAACTCTAAACCATGTTCCTCCGCCTGCAGTTTTCAAAGCATCTATAACCATTTCTGTAGCACCTTGAGTTACTGCTGTACTGAAAGAAGCAATATTTTCTACTGATTTTCTTTGTCCTGTTTTATCTAAAAAATTATAAACAGCAACAACTGGTTTTTCTTCAGCTGGTGGTAATTGTAATAACTGAATATATGAAGGTAACTTAACAACTTCTGGATATTCTACACAAATGTATTTCCTTGACAGTTGTTTTTTAACTGCGCTATAAACATCTTTTTTAAGTCCTTCATCCCATCGAGAACAATCTTGTGGTTGTTCACTCCATTGAGGAAAAGAAGCACAGCTTGATATGAGTATTGTTAGTATTATTACTAATAATGTTTTAGCCGTCGCCGCCATCATCACTTGAACTCCCAAAGTTTCCAGTACCTATCGGTATTTCTATAACAGTTTGTGTTCCATTTTCATCCACAATAGTCATTCTAATAAACTCGGTACCATCTTCATTGGTAATCACTTCATAAGTAATGGTGGAACCTTCAAGTACGAAAGATCCAAAACGAACTGGGTTATCATTTGAAAACATAGACTCAACTAAATTTTTAGCCATTTGAGCATATATTCTCGATTCTAAATTACGTATAAATTTTGCAAGTGTTGTATTGTCTGCTTCTCTTTCAGCTGCTTTTCTTGCTGCTTCTAAAGCTTCTTCTATAGCTTTTTTTCGAGAATGCTCTTGGTTTTCTATTGTTAAATAATGAGCTCCAGTACCAATACCACTAAATGATGGATTTTTAAACTTATGTTTAATTTCATCAGCATACGCATTAGGAGTTAAACCTAGTAGTGATAATAAAAATATTACAATTAAAGCTGACATCTCAGCTTTTTCCTTTATTATTTCCATTATGTCCTCTTTTTTTCTTTTCATTTTCTTTATATTCTAATACAACGTTGACTTTTTCTTGTAAACGAATTAAATCTTGATCGAGCATTCTAACCTGATCGATAACTCTAATAAGTTGCATATGCATTTCTTCTATCTTTGGATCGATCCTTTCACTTATAAAATTCCAGATGTAGTATATAAAATAAGCTAAGCCTATGACAGCAATAATGGCAAATCCAAATTCAGCTATAAGTTGAACTATAGTATAGTCTGGATTTGTTATTTCCATTAGTCTCTCCTAGAATCTATTTTTCCATCCTCAACATAATTTTCAGCCCGAGCAACTCTTTCGATATCTGGTTTAAGATCTAAAGCACTTGAAACTAACATATCAATTTTAATCAATTCATTATTCATAGTACGAGCTCTATTTTCTAGAGCTTTAGTAAAGGTTGTTAATGTATCGATGCTATCAACAATTCCTTCTAATATTTGTTTTAATACTAGAAATATAAAAAATCCAGCAGTCAATGCACCTGCGATAGGCAAACCAACTTCACCGATTAGTACTATTATATCTTCCATTTATAGTGTTATTTATACTAAAACTGTACTGAAACACCACATCCGCATGAACTCTTTTCTTTGGGATTGTCGTATTTAAAGTATTCGTTTAAGCCATCTTTGACCCATATAATTGTTGAGCCTTCGATGTAAGGTATGGATATTTTATCAATTAAGAACTTTATAGGTCCAAAATCAATTATGATATCATCATTCTGTAAATCACCAGTAGAAAAAATATACTCAAAACCAGCGCAACCACCCCCTGTGACTCCAAGCCGTATATAATCAAATCGTTCTTCTTCTTTTTTTTGAATAAGTTTTTGATAAGCTTCATCTGATATCTCAATCGGGTGGTCCATTGTGTTTTCTCAGCTCCATTTTCTTTTCCCAATCTTTTATTGCGGTTTGTATAGTTTCTTCTGCTAATACAGAACAATGCAATTTGATTGGTGGTAACTCAAGAGCTTCAGCAATTTCTTTATCTTTTATTTGTTTTGCTTCTTCAAGGGTTTTACCTTTAAGCATTTCAACAAACATTGTACTAGATGCAATTGCGCTTCCACATCCATAGGTTTTAAATTTAACATCTAGTATTTCATTTGTTTCAGGATTAAGTTTAAGATCTAATTTCATTACATCACCACAGGCTGGTGCGCCTGCTAATCCAGTAACTACATTAGGATCTTTTGGATCGAATCTGCCAACTCCATGTTTAGCAGGATTTTTTAATACATCTTCAAATCGATCAACTACTTTATTAGAGTAAGCCATTACGCAAAGTTAATATTTACTACTTTTAAAGCTGCTCCGCCTTCTAAAGTATCTAATCCTTCTTTTTTAATAAAGACAACTTCTTTAGTTTTTACTGTTACAGTACCAATTGTACTACCACTAGAATTTTTTTGAGTTAATAATAAATCAGATCCACCTGAATTATATACTCTTACAAGTCTAGCTAAACTTACGCTACTTGCTGAAGTTAAGTCACCTTCTGAACCATTTAGTTTTAATTTCATTTAATTACCTATTTTTTATTTTTTGAACCTTTTGGTCTGCCTCTTTTTTTAGCTGGTGTTTTACCATCAGCATAGGCTTCATTCACGTCTGGAGTGTTAGGGTCATCTTTAACATATTGACCTTTTTTATTTCTAGCTCTTACACCAGAAGCTTCTTCTTCTCCAAAGAATAAATTTTTTATCCAATTAAACATAATTCCTCCATTATTTATCTATATTTATACATTTTCAAGTCTAGACATAAGCCTTTCAGCTCTATTAGTAACTTGTTTATACCACTTAGAATCTCTTCCTTCTATAGCAGCTAATTTCCAATCATGCATATTTAATGCAGCATTGTGTTTTTTAAATTTACTAAGTCTAGTTCTTCCCATATTAAACATCATGTTTGCAATAATTTGTTTAACTTCTTCAGGATAATCATCCCAGCCTTCATGCAAGATTTTACAATCTTCAATTACTGATACGACATCTTTTTCAAAGCATTCATCAACTCTGCTCTCTGAGACAGCAGTACCGACCGGTAACCCATGTTCTGAGTCTCCTTCAATGACAAGATGACCAATCCCGAATGTAGGATAACCAAGATGGTCATTATATATTTCATATACTACTCCTTCATCGATTTTTAGTTGTTCTTTTAATTTTTCTATATTCATAGTGTTTCCTTTAAAATAATATTTCTATAAATTCCATCTTGTTGACTTCGGTGAATTGAATATCCTTTCTCACCTATTAACCAATCGGTATTATAGAAAGTCATTAAGTTATCATCAGGCGTATTTTGTAGATCTTTGTCGTAATCTATGTATTGAGTACCTTCTGATTTATACCAATACGCATGATTTATAATATTATCATTTACCCAATCAATATCAGTAGAATTATTTTCTTTTAATTGAGTATGCCATTTTACAATTGCTGCTTTATCCCATATAGAAAATAGTATAAAGCCATCATCGTTTAAAACTGTTTTTAAATTATCAATACATGAAACCATTGAATCATAAGTATGATGATTAAAAACACTTGATGCAATAATTACATCAAATTTTTGTTCCGGAAAAACTATTTTAATATCTAAATCAGATACTCCTTCCGGATTATATGTGGGATGTTGTATATTATAATGCTTAATATTCTTTTCATAATTTGTATATTCAGCAATACAATCTACTCCAAAATATGTTGATGATTCTGGTAATTCATTTTTAAGTATTCCATGTGCAGCACCATAATCCAAAACAACTTTATTTGATAGATCGATATCAAAACTTCTGTACAGACCAAACCCTCGGCCTTTTACATTTCCAAGTTCTGAAATCCAATTTTTATCTGTTTGTTGCATATTCTCTTAAATCTCTAATTTCTGGCCAACCAGAATCTTTATGTTTATCCTTAAGTGTAAACACTTGAACAATTTTATACCAGTTATTTAGTCGTTCTCCTATTCTTCCAAACTTTTCATTATTATTTAATGGATGCAATTTATATCTTTCAATCTTTTCCGGATAATAATAAGCATCATCTGTACAACTATTAAAGTGGTCTATATGGTCAAGTATTGCATGAGTTTTATAAACAGTCACATCAATATTTTCCCATATATGATATTGACAAAATCTTCTAAAGTCTTTCATCATATGAAATAAATCATCTGATGGTTCGCCTATAAGAGTTAAATCAATATCTCCAGTTGGTTTTAAACCATAGTTTCCCCAAAGGAAAACATCATAATCTTCTAATCTCTCAAGTAACTTATATTCGTTAAGTACCTGTACGAAGATGTCGATCGGGGTACATTCCTTCTCGATCCCAAACTTGTTCATGTATTTCATAACTACCACTTATTGTCCATACTTTATCTGGAGCATAACATTTAAATGTTTTTTGTTCTGTACCTATAAAGTAAGCTGTTATATCTATATCTTCTTCAACTGCTCCATCAATTTGAGTTGGTAATAACCATTCTCCATCTACTAAAATTGGATGATCGTTTGTAATTTCTAATTCGCCAATTTTTACAATTTCTTTTCTTTGGTGACCATGATATTCAGTAACTTTAGAAAAACTTCCATCTTCAACTTCGATCATATCTCCAATTTTTACATCCTTTGCTGATATAAGTGTACCATTTTCTTTTTTGACTTTCATACTTTCTGGTATACATGTATAATCAGGATAATCATAGTTGAGGACTATAATGTTTATACCACTACTTGTAGATGGTCTAAGTCTATAATAAGCAATGTAACCATTATTTTGATTATCATATGCAATAAATCTAATACCTATGTAATCGCTAGTTGAATTTGATTGGAATCGCGTTTCATTTTCGTATGATGAAGGATAGTATGCTCTAAATTCAGTGTTAAAACTAAAATATCGAGTCCCAGTAATAATTGATGGTGTAAGTGTTGGACCAGTCGTTGTATTTAATGTTCTTGTTATTGAGCTACTACCACTTTCACTGTATATAGTTTGTGAACCGGTTGAATTCGATGGCCCAGCTGTTTGACTGCTACTATGACCCCAGATAATCATTGAATTTTCAGGAGTTGTGCCTGCATCTCTATCAGCAAAAAAGCTCATGCTTCCAAATTGCATTCGAGCATTAAGCGAGTTTAATTCTCCAAGAAATGTTAAAGTTGTATATGCTGAAGTACTTAAAACTGAACCATTATCATTAATTTCTCTTACGCGTACTCCTACAGTTCCTCCTGAACTACTCTTAGTTACATAACATTGAAATTGTAATTGTCCCGTAGTATATGTGCCACTATCATCTGATGTACTAAAATTAGCTGCTGTATTAGTAGTAAAATATTTAATACCATTTTGAAATGGATTA
>CEOK01179892.1_pt1 | contig 25094 bp, 31 predicted proteins | sample 427001 | NCBI WGS metagenome assembly CEOK01 (sample SAMEA2591108, study PRJEB7988) | marine metagenome | isolation source: saline water (ENVO:00002010), including | reverse complement strand
TCTTCCTGTAAAACTAATTGAAGATTTTGATGGATTTTATGCTGGGTGTGTGCATTTGGTAGATAGGAAATGTACAAATTATGAAAATAGACCTAGAATATGTTCAGAATTTAATTGTTTTAATTTTTTCAATAGAGGGTCGGATGGCGAACAAAAAGAATTTAAATTTGCCCCTCTTGAGCTAGTAAAAATGATGGTTGATGATGTTCATCAAATAAATTTAGAAATTCCAGAAAAAAAGGCTTGACATTAGGTTCGAATTGTGCGATCATGTATGTGAAAGTTGAGTAAAGAGAGTTATATTATGAATTTCAACGAAACAATGAATACCCTGTGGTCTGATGGTTGTGGCGCTTCCATCAGTGGAACTCACTGGTCAAACGGTGATTTTGTCGGTATTATATCCGATGTTCGTGCAAAGTATGGTCAAGACCTATCTCTTACCGTATCTACTGAAGATACAGATAATTTCGTGATGGATGCATCTGAGATTTTCGCAAACGATAGGTTCACTAATGTCAAAATTAATTTCGAAAATGCTTGACATTAGGTTCGTAATGTGCGATCTTATATATGTAATGATGATTAATGTGAAGGATAAATGATGAATTTTAGTGTTGGTTCTAAATCGCTCCTCGCAAAATTGATGTCTGAAGAAGATATCCGTGTTGAACACAAACAAATTGAGACTGCCTATTTTGATGTAGTCAATCGTGTTCTTGCCCTCCCAATGTGGAAAGATATGTCATCTGACCTTTATGACCTTTTAGTTGGTCATGAGGTTGGTCATGCATTATTTACTCCAAAAGAACCAAAAGTTCTTGATGCGGCTGCAAAACGGTCAAACAAAGATTTCGTCAATGTTGTTGAAGATGCTCGAATTGAAAGAATGATGAAAGAAAAGTATGCTGGATTGCGTACTAATTTTGTTAAAGGTTATAAAGAATTACTTGCAAGGGACTTTTTTGGTCTCCAAGGTAAAGACATTACTGACTTGAATTTAATTGATAGAATTAATGTCTACTTCAAATCTAGGGTTTCTCAAACTCTTATTGAAACTCAAGTTTTCAATGAAGATGAAATTCCATTTATTGAAAAAATGGAAAAGATGAAAACTTTCGATGAAGTTGCAGATGTTGCTGCTGAGATTTATGAGTTCATAAAAGAAAGGTCTGAATCACAAGAGTCTATGATGGATCAAATGCCTAAAATGCCTCAGATGAGTTCTGAAGGTGAAGAAGGTGAAGAGTCTGATTCTGAAAATCAAGATAGTGACCAGACTAATATGACAGATGGTTCTGGTTCTGCAAATGAGACTTCAGAAACTGATGATGAAAATTCAGAAGAAACTTCAGATAGTTCTTCTGGAAATTCTGGTATTGGTAATGACGATACATCCGATATGCTTGGTGATAGTTCTTCAAACGGTCAAGAAGAAAATTCAGAAGAAACTGAAGAAACTTCTGCTGGTTCTGAAAGTACTGAAGAAGAAACTGAAGAAGCTTCTGCTGGTACTGAAGACGGTACTGAGGAAGGTACTGAGGACGGTACTGAAGAAAAAGGTGGGGAAGGTGATATCCAACCTCAAAATCAATCTACAGTAGGTCAAGAAGGTGCAAGAAAACAGAAAGTTGTGGTTGCACCAAAATCTTTAGAAGATGAATTGGTTTCAACAACTGATGAATCAAGTCAAGATGCAATGAAAGAGTTTGTTGACAAATTTGCAGACAACGTAGTTTATATTGATTTTGGTAAAATAGACTTGAAACACCATATTCATGATTGGACTCAAGTACATGCAGAACAGAAAAAAGTTATTGCTCAAGGTTCTCTTACAAATACCAATGCTTCGATGAACTTTGAACAACTTATCAAAGATAATTCTAAGACTATCAATTACCTAGTTAAAGAATTTGAAATGAAGAAAGCTGCTACTGCTCATGCACTTAGTCGAGAGGCAAAATCTGGTAGATTGAACAGTGGAAAACTCTGGTCATATAAAATCAGTGAAGACCTTTTTATGCAAAAGACTATTATTCCCGAAGGAAAAAATCACGGTATGGTGATGTTAGTCGATTGGTCTGGTTCTATGTATAGTCATTTACAAGAAACTGTAAAACAAACTATTATACTTTCACAGTTCTGTAAAAGAGTTGGTATTCCTTTTGAAGTGTACACTTTCACTGACCAAAATCCTAGTGCAAGTAATCTAGATTTCTACAAGGATAATGAAATAGTTCCTTCTTCAAATATTCGATTGAGAAATGTTCTTTCTAGTAGAATGAATGCTCGACAGTATAAAGAGTGTGTAAAAAACTGGTTACTGATGGTAGAGAATTATACTGCAAGTTACTATAGAAGAGAACCTTGGGGTGCCGATGAAATGGGTGGAACTCCTTTAAATGAGTCTCTTTTGATTTTAGAAAGAACACTTTCTACTTTCAGAAAAAACAATTCTCTGGAAAAGGTAAATCTGGTAGTTCTATCTGATGGTGATTCGAATTGGTCTTTGGATTATAAAGTTACTCATGATGGTCAATCATTTACTAATGGAATTAATTCTTATAAAACTACTAATGTTATCACTGATAAAGAGAACAATCAAAAGTTTGAAATTGGTGCTCGAGATAGTAGTACTACCGATAAAATTGTTTCCTATATTAGAAGGAAGCACCATGTAAATGCAATGGGATTTTTCCTTTGCAGTGGTAGGAGTGATATCAAAAATGCAATTGAGAAATTTTGTATTGATAGGAAAACTGCTACTAGTTACTACAAAACTGTAGAACAGTATAAAGAGATACGAAAGAAATTTACAAAAGAAAAGTTTGTTGTTTCTACTCTTACTGGCTATAATGAGTACTATGTAATCAATTCCAAAGTTGATGCGAAAACTGATACTCTGGATGTAAAATCAGATATGACTAAAAATCAGATTGCAAAATCTTTCGCTAGTCATTCTGCTTCGAAGAAAGCAAATCGACAATTATTAAATAAATTTGTCGATTTAGTGAAATAATGCTTGACTTTGGATCGTATATGTGCGATCCTATACTTGAATTGATAATGTTTTAACTATGTGGGAAATCCTAAATTATGTTTACTGTGAATCTTGAAACCCGAAAAACTTTTGTGACTGCTTGTCAACAAGAGTATCCCAATCAAGAAGTTCTGTCCAGAACTCAAATCAACAATGTTGCTAGAGTTCATAACTTGACAGATGCTGCTTGGTTAAAGTCTGATGATTATCGTGTAGGTAGGGGTAAATATCAACTCCCTGCTTTGGACGCTGTTGATAAACCAGCAGTTGTTACATCGATAAATCAACCTATGGTCAAACCAAATATGGTATCGAGTGTTGACTTGTCCGTTGTTGAAAAGACTGAAAATCTAATTCCAGAAAAAGATGCTCATTTTGTGAGTTTCGGTTTCTATTCTGATTTGACTACAATAATCAAGTCAAAAATGTTCTATCCAGTTTTCATTACTGGATTGTCTGGTAATGGTAAAACCTATGGTACTCAACAAGTTTGTGCAAGATTGAAAAGGGAATGTATCACAGTTCCTATTACTATCGAAACTGATGAGTCTGACCTACTAGGTGACAAAACTCTAGTTGATGGTAATGTAGACTTCATCGCCGGCCCAGTGGTACGGGCGATGGAACGAGGTTCGGTTCTTCTGTTAGATGAAATTGACCTTGCCTCTAACAAAATCATGTGTCTTCAATCTATCATTGACGGTAAAGGTGTTTACCTCAAAAAAGATAATAGGTTCGTAAAACCAGCGCCTGGTTTTACTGTGATTGCAACTGCAAACACTAAAGGTAAAGGGTCAGAAGATGGTCGATTTATCGGAACTAATGTTCTGAATGAAGCCTTTCTTGAAAGGTTCAAAATCTGTTTTGAACAAGAATATCCTAGTGTAAAAGTTGAGAATAGGATTCTCACCAATAACTTAAAAGCACTTGGTGCTGATGATGCCGACTTTGTTAACAATCTTACCACTTGGGCATCAACTATCAGAAAGACATTTGCAGAAGGTGGTGTTGATGAAGTTATTTCAACTAGACGATTAGTTGCGATTGCTGAAACATTCGCTATCTTTAAAGATAGGGTTAAAGCAGTTCAACTTGGAGTTTCTAGGTTTGACGATGATACCAAAGAATCTTTCTTGGATTTATACACCAAGATTGCCGATGAATACATTGCCTCTCCAGAGACAACTGAAGAACTCCCTTCTGATTATGCAACTGATGAAGACGCTCCGTTCTAATGAAGATTAGAATAGAAGTTGAGTTAGATACTCAAGAAGATAATGATGAGGTTGAGGCAATCCTTGACCTCATTTCCCAAATAAAAGAAAAAAAAGAGGAGACAGATGGAGAGAAAATTAATGAGTGATATAGAATATAAATTCAACGAAAAAAACTATTTGGAAGAAATCCAAAGTTATGTTGATGCAACTTATGGTTCTCATTATTCCCAAAACAAATTTCAAACTACTGAAGTGGTTGTAGATAACGGCCACGGTGAAGGGTTTTGCCTTGGTAATGTTGTAAAATACGCACAGCGGTATGGAAAAAAAGGTTCTGGGCCAGAAGAGTACAGAAAAGACTTGCTAAAAATTATACATTATGGTATTATAGCACTTTATAACCACGATATGATTCGTAAAATGGAGAATGAAAATGAAAATCAGTGAACAAACTCAACAGATACTTAAGAACTTTGCGAGTATCAATCAATCCCTATTATTGAAAAAAGGTCAGCGAGTTTCTACTATGTCAGTAATGCGAAATATTCTTGCATCAGCTGATGTTGAAGAAGACTTCCCATTTGAATTTGGAATATATGACTTGCCAAGATTCTTAGGAAATCTCTCTGTATATCCAGACTTAGAGTTCAATGAAAAGTTTGTCCTCATGTCTAATGGGTCAAAAACATACAAATTTATGGCATCAGATCCAGGCATCATAGTACATCCTACTACAACATTTAAAATGGATGGTTCTTCTAATGACCCAGATGATGCGAAAGATGCTCCAGACCCAGATATTGAAGTTGTACTGACAGATGCAACTCTATCTACTATTCGTAAGGTTGCATCAATAAATGGACTACCAGATTATGCATTGCAAACTGACAACGGCGTTATCAACTTTGTTGCTCTTGATAAAAAGAGTGATACAACTGATATCGCAAAAGAACCAGTTGGTAAAAGTAATGTGGATTTCAACATGTATTTTCGAGCAGAAAACTTGAAGTTTTTGGAAGGTGATTATAATGTTGGTGTTTCTAAAACCAAGATATCAACTTTTAGACATCAAACTCAAAGAATACAATATTGGGTTACGTTAGAACAAGATTCAGAATATAATGATTAATCAAGGGAGACAGTATGTCAGATAAAATGTTATGGGTTGAAAAGTATCGTCCTCAAAAAATTAATGATTGTGTATTGCCCGATGGGTTAAAAAATACCTTTCGTGAAATTGTAGACACAGGCGAACTTCCAAATTTACTACTTTCTGGTTCTGCTGGTTGTGGTAAAACTACAGTTGCTAAGGCGTTGTGTAGTGAACTTGGATTAGACCACATTTTGATAAATGGTTCTGAAGATGGAAACATCGATACTTTAAGGAACAAGATTAGGCATTATGCTTCAACAGTTTCTTTTTCTAGCCAAGGAAAGGTGGTTATTCTAGATGAGGCAGATTATCTTAACGCCCAATCGACACAGCCTGCTCTTCGTGGATTTATTGAAGAGTTTTCAGGCAATTGTAGATTTATTCTTACTTGTAATTTTAAAAATCGTATCATAGAACCTTTGCATAGTAGATGTTCAGTTATACCTTTTACAATAACAAGAAATGATAAACCAAAACTTGCAGCTTCGTTCTTCAACAAAGTTCAAAATATATTGGCAAATGAAAACATAACATACGAAAAGGCAGTTCTTGCCCAAGTTGTTAGTAAACATTTCCCAGATTTTCGAAGAGTGTTGAATGAACTACAGAGATATTCGATGAGTGGTTCTATCGATAGTGGACTACTAAGTAGTCTTGAAGAAGTTTCTCTCACATCTTTGGCAGCTGCAATAAAGGATAAGAAGTTTACAGAAATGAGAAAGTGGGTTACTCAAAATCTAGACAATGACCCATCTACAATTTTTCGGAAGATTTATGATTCATTATATGATTTGATTGAATCTTCTTCAATCCCACAGGCAGTTGTTTGTATATCTGAATATCAATACAAGTCAGCTTTTGTTGCAGACCAAGAAATCAACATGGTTGCCTGCTTAACAGAATTAATGGTAGAGTGCGAATGGAAATAATTGAAATTGCAAGACTTGTATGTGTTGGATTAGTAGTTGCTGGAGCATATTTACATGGAAATCATGTAGGTAAAATCACTGGAAGATCAGAAACAGTAGATTACTTAATCGAGCATGGGGAAAAAACAAAAGATGGTGTTGTCATAACATTGGATATTACAGAATGAGTTACGACTTATTTAAAGATTATGTGCCTGCAATATCCAACACTAAAATAAGGTTGATGGATAGTGAAGATGAGCAATGGGAAAAACAATATCCAGCATATCTTGTGAACAGGAACTTCTCTAATTTTCAAGAAACAATACTATATGCAAATGAAATGAATCGTCTTCCTATGACAGATAACAAACTTCAATTTGATTATCTTATAAATAGTATTAGACCCAGAAAAAGGTTTGCGCCTTGGGCTAAAAAGACTATTCATAATGATTTAAATTATGTTAAAGAATATTATGGATATAATAATAAAAGAGCTGAAGAAGTACTTAATATATTAACTGATGACCAGATAGAGTATATTAGAAAAAAGCTTGATAAAGGTGGTTAGGAGAAGTGAACATGAACGCACAAGTTGATTCCTTAGTTGAGGTTTCCCTCAACGACCAAGAAGATTTTCTGAAAATAAGAGAAACATTAACGAGAATCGGTGTCGCATCTCGTAAAGATAAAAAACTATTTCAAAGTTGCCATATACTTCACAAACAAGGCAAGTATTATATAGTACATTTCAAAGAATTATTCAAACTTGATGGAAAACAATCAGACTTTTCAGATAATGATAGGTCAAGAAGAAATGCAGTAGTAAAGTTGCTGGTAGAGTGGAAACTTATTAATGTGGTCAGAGAAGATCCAATTGAAATTGAACCAGCACCTATGTCGCAAATTAAAATTATTTCTTATAAAGAAAAAGACCAATGGGATTTAGTTCCAAAATATAATATTGGTAGAAAAAAGTAAAAAAAAATTGATAGAGGTCTTGAAATTTAGTCAGAGAGTGACTAAATATATAACAGAGTTGCATAAATGTATGGACTCTGAAAATCGCCCGCTTCATGGGGGCACACTTAAACTTGCTTAATAAAGGAGCTTAAAATGGTTAATACAACTACACTTATTCGCAACCCATTGTCAGTTGACATGTTCGAACCTTTTCTTAGGAGAAGTATCGGCTTTGAAAATATTTTTAGGGAGTTGGATTCTTTCGCATCTGAAAAGATGGAGAGCTACCCACCTTACAACATCGTAAAAAGCGGAGATGATTACAGAATTGAATTATCAGTTGCTGGTTTCTCCGAAAAAGAACTGAATGTTGAGGTGGAAGAATCAACACTTACAATTAGTGGAAGAAAAGATAAATCAGATTCTGAATATCTCCACAAAGGTATTGCTGGACGCAGTTTTGTAAGAAAATTCACCCTCGCTGCTGACCTCATAGTTAAAGGAGCTAACATTGTCGATGGTATTTTGGTTGTTAATATGCAGTTGGTCATTCCAGATGAGAAGAAACCTAGAACCATAAATATTGGTAAAGGTGAAACTCTTGAGAGTGAACCAGAACTTCTAAACGAGTAAAACATGGTGGTGGGGGGCAACCCCCACCATATTATGCAAACGGTGATAAAAATGGAAACACATGAACAAATAATTGCTTTGATTGAACAGTACAAATTTGAAAATGAAAAATTTATCTCTAAACAGAATAAATCTGCTGGTATTCGTGCAAGAAAAATTCTGATGGAAATCAGTAAACTTTGCAAGACTCGCCGCTTTGAAATACAAGATGAAAAAGAGTGGATTGTGAAATGAAAATGCCTCCCAAAAATGATCCAGACTTAGAAAAAGTAGCATCAGATATCAAAACTGCTATTGAAGATTCAGATGATATTAATGTAGTTGAAAGTCCTCCCCCGATAGAAGAAAATAATCTATATAGAACATCAAAAGATAAAAATGGTGATGTCATATTTGAGCTTGCTCTTCCTAATGATGATATCACTGGTTGGTTGATGGGCAATAAAAAAATTGTAACAGAACATCCAGAAGCAATCCAAAGAATTATTAATATGGAATGGAAATATATAAGCCGCAGAATTATTAGATGGTTGGGTGATAGTCCAGCACACAGACAATTCAAAGAGGCAATTGACGCTCATATCAAAAATGAGAAAAAATTTCAACGTGTGTATGCACATAAACAATATGGAGAAGTTAAACAATGAATTATGCAGATAGTCCCTACTTGCGAGCTCTAATTAGAAAGTATGAATATGAAAGAGACACATCAATTGCAGTTCTCAGAACATTTTTTGAGAATCCAGTTGGTGTTGCAGACCATTCAAACTTTGTTGAAACTATGGATAAACATGTGTCTCAATTATGTGAGGCAGAAGAATGTTTGAGAGTTTTAATTCAAAATTTTGCTCAACAACCACAACCTCAAGTAACTGAACCTCAGCCGGAAGTACCAACTACAGAAGGAACTGAGTAATGTCGATGCTTGACATCAAAATTGTAAGACTCAATTCTGGTGAAGAACTTATTGGCGAATTAAAGGATACTGGAGATAATTGGACAATTAAAAATGTTTGTCAAATTGCAGCTAGTTATGCTGACCCAACTCAAGCAACTGCTAGAATTGGGTTGGCGCCTTTTATGCCGTACTCTAAAGTAAAAGATGGGTTTGTGGTTAGTAAATCCTTTGTTGCTTTTTTAGTAGACCCAGTGAACGAATTATTGAACGAATATAATAAAGTTTTCGGTTCTGGTTTGGTATTACCACCATCCCCTTCACAACAACCTTTTGATGGTTCGAAACCACAACCAACAGCGCCATCATCTTCTCATGCTTTTGTGAAATTATAACTTGACATTACTCGTTTTGTGTGTTATTATGTACCTTATACTATGGAGTTATAGATGTCTTTTTATACTAATGTACAATGTGTTGGAAACAAGATTCTCTTAAGAGAAATTGTAGATGGAAAAAGATTGGAGCATAGAGTAGATTATTCTCCATCTCTTTTTCTAAAATCTCAAAACAAAAAATCTAAATATCGAACCTTGCATAATGTTCCTGTTGATAGAGTAGAACAGGGCAGTATTTCCCAGGCGAGAGATTTCGTCAAACAATATAGTGACATTGAAAATGTAGATATATACGGCAATACACAATATATCTTTCCATTCATCTCTGACACTTACAAAGGTGATATACAATACGATGTCGATAAAATAAACATAGTAAATCTTGATATTGAAGTTGAATGTGAGAATGGATTCCCAGAACCAACTGATGCACTTGAGCGAATCAATGCAATAACGATGAAGATGAAAAATGTGTACCTTGTACTTGGGTTGGGTGATTGGGAAAACAAAAATTGGCCAGACCATAGAATAAAATATTACAAGTTTAAAGATGAAACCTCTCTACTTAAAAGTTTCTTAAACATATGGGAAAACTCAAAGATAGATATCGTAACTGGTTGGAATGTGAACCAGTTTGATATGTCGTATCTTGTTAACCGACTAGAAAGACTTCTTGGTGAGAAGGAGATGAGAAGATTATCTCCTTGGAAATATGTAGACAAGATTGAAAAAAACATTCGTGGTATAAACCAGAACCTTGTTAAGATATCTGGTCTTGCAATTATCGATTACCTAGACCTCTATAAAAAGTTTACATATGTTACAAGAGAGACATATCGACTAAACCATATTGCAGAAGTAGAACTTGGTGAAGGAAAACTTGACCACTCTGAATTTGCACAAATGCATTTATTCTATAAACTAGACTATCAAAAATTCATCGACTACAATATTAAAGACGTTGAACTTGTGGATAGACTTGAAGACAAACTTAAGTTGATGGAGCTTCTTATTACGATTGCCTATCAGTCGAAGATAAACTATGAAGATGTATTTTCTCCTATCAGAACTTGGGATGCAATCATATTCGAAGAGTTGAAAAGAAACAATATTGTAATTCCTAACGTGAAGAATAATAAAAAGTCTACTGCGTTTGCTGGTGCATATGTTAAAGACCCAGATGTAGGTATTCATGATTGGGTAGTTTCTTTTGACTTGAACAGTTTGTACCCTCATTTGATTATGCAATACAATATTAGTCCAGAAACCTTGATAGATGGACATAACATTAAAACTGATGTTAATAGTTTATTATCTGGTACAACTAATACTGAAGAGGCAGTACAGATGAACGCAACTCTTTGTCCTAGTGGAGTTATGTTCAACAAAGACAGTAAAGGGTTTTTGCCCAAACTTATGCAAAAAATGTATGACGATAGAACAAAATACAAGAAACAGATGTTAAAGATAAAACAAGAGAAAGAAAATGGAGAAGGTGACCCTGTTCTACAAACAAAACAAATATCTGCATTGAATAATAAACAGATGGCCGCAAAAATTTTACTTAACTCTTGTTATGGTGCTTTGGGGAATCAATACTTTAGATACTTTGATATCCGACAAGCGGAATCAATCACGTTGTCTGGTCAGTTGTCTATTCGTTGGATTGAAGAAAGAATGAATGAATATATCAATCGTCTTCTTCAAAACGAGAAATCTAAAAACTATGTAATTGCTAGTGACACTGATTCGATTTATCTATCTCTTGGAGAGTTTGTTACAAAGGTATATAAAGATAAAGTTCCAGAAGATAAAGTTGTGGTTGACTTTCTTGATAAAGTCGCAGAAGAAAAGTTTGAACCGTATATAGACAAGTGTTATGAAAACCTTGCAAACAAAATGAACGCATACGAACAAAAGATGTTTATGAAACGTGAGGTTATAGCTTCGAAGGGAATATGGACAGCAAAGAAAAGATATATTTTGAATGTTCATGATAGTGAGGGTGTCAGATTTGCAAATCCAGAACTCAAAATTATGGGTCTTGAAGCAGTTCGTTCATCAACTCCTTCATGTTGTCGAGAGAAGATTAAAGACTCATTGCACATAATTATGAATGAAGATAATGACTCCTTAATTGAATTTATCGAAAACTTCAGAAAAGAGTTCAAAACATATGACGTACAAGATATTTCTTTCCCAAGAGGTGTAAATGGACTTACAAAATATCATGACCCTGTTCATGTATATAAGAAAGGCACACCAATCCATGTGAAGGGGGTTCTGTTTTACAACAAGTTAGTTGCTGATAATAAATTACAAATGCAGTACCCAAAAATCAAGAATAGTGATAAGATAAAATTTTGTTATTTGAAAGAACCAAATCCAATACAAAATAATGCAATCGCAATTTCATCAGACCTACCTACTGAGTTCGGTCTGGACAAATATATCGATTATGACTTACAATTCGATAAGGCATATCTAGAACCAATTAAGACTATCACAGATACAATTAAATGGAATCTGGAGAAGCAATTTACATTAGACCAATTTTTCTAAGGAGAACAATATGAATTTAGCCGATAAACTGAGAAAGAATACTAGTCTTCCAAGTAGGGTAAACATCCTCGCAGATTCTGTATACTTAAATCAAAAAGAACCAACAACTACACCTATTCCAGCTGTGAATATTGCATTTAGTGCTTCACCAACTGGTGGGTTTATATCTGGTCTTACCATGATTGCTGGGCCATCAAAACATTTCAAAACTGCATTTGGATTGTTGATGATGAAGTCTTATCTAGATGCAAATCCAGAAGGAATTGCATTATTTTATGATTCAGAGTTTGGAACACCCCAAGAATATTTTGATACATTTGATATTGATACCACAAGAGTTATCCATGTTCCTATTACTAATCTTGAAGAACTCAAGTTTGACCTTGTGAAACAATTGAAGGAAGTTACAGTAGAAGATAAACTTTTTATAATGGTGGATTCAGTAGGTAATCTTGCATCTAAAAAAGAAGTTGATGATGCAGAAGCTGGTAAAAGTACTGCTGATATGACACGGGCAAAACAGTTCAAATCTCTGTTTAGAATGGTAACTCCACATCTAAGTTGTAATGATATTCCTATGGTTGCAATAAATCATACATACGATTCTCAAGGTCTGTTTCCCACTAAAGTTGTATCTGGTGGTACAGGAATGTATTACAGTGCAGATAATATTTGGATTATCGGCCGCCAACAAGAAAAAGATGGTTCAGAACTTACTGGATATAATTTTATTATCAACGTAGAAAAGTCTAGGTATGTGAAAGAAAAATCTAAAATTCCAGTATCAGTAAAATTTGAAGGCGGTATTGATAAGTGGTCTGGTATGGTCGAAATGGCATTAGATGCTGGATGTATATCTCAATCTGGTGCTTGGTATCAATTAGTTGATACAGAAACTGGTGAAGTACATGATAAAAAGTATAGAGCAAAACAACTTACCACTAATGAAATTATGATACCTATTATTTCGTCAAAAATGTTTCTTGAACATATACACGAAAAATATTCTATCAGTAGTGGGAAAACAATAATTGCACCAGATGAAACACAAGGCATCATTGAAGAAATGCTAGGAGAAGAAAATGCGTGACATAACTAGTAATGATTTTACAATAATGGAATCTGACTCCGAAGAATTTTATGCATTTCGTATTGATACGGGCATCTATAAAGATGTCATATTTAGATTTGGTAAAGTATCTGGAAAGGATACATCTGCCTTTGGTAAAGATGCGAAGATTGATTTTTCGTTTGTTGCATTAAAACCAAATGAAAAATATTCTTTAGAAGAGCTTGACAAAGATGCAAAATTTGGTATACTAGCTGGTAAAGTATTGAAACATATGTTAGAGACTTCAATTGATGATTTAAAGAAAACTGGGCAACTTTGATATGGATTATAACAGTGATTTCAAATACGATTTAGAATGGGGCAAACAAGGTGAGAATGTCGTTGCAGAAATTGTTGAAGGTGATAAGACAGAGGTAAAATCTGAAAGAAATGGTTGGAATAAAACTGGAAATCATTTTGTCGAATTTGCATCCAGAGGTAAAGCAAGTGGAATTGCAACAACTCAGGCAGAATGGTGGACTGTTAATTTTTTCTTACACGATGAGTTTATTTTTAACATAACTGTTCCTACAATAAGACTTAGGCATAAGTGCAGAAATAAAAAATATAGAATTGTTAATGGTGGAGATAATAATACTTCGAAAGGGTTTCTAGTTCCTATATTGGATTTAATTAGTGTTCATTAAAGAAGTTGACAAATTCACAGCAACAGAGTTTATACAATCTCTGCATTATTCAAAGATAATGCCTAGATTGACAAAACACTATCTTGGATGTTATGTGGATAAAGATTTGGTAGGGGTTCTCACATTAGGTTGGGGAACTCAACCAAAGGCTACGATAAACAAATTGTTTGATGGTCTGGGTACTGAGGATTATTATGAGATTGGAAAAATGTGTATGCTAGAAGAGATGCCAAGAAACTCCGAATCTCAAATGATATCTGGTGTAGTAAAATGGATGAAGAAAAATACTCCAGAAAGAAAATTTTTGTTCACTTGGGCAGATGGAATAATGGGAAAGCCTGGATATGTTTATCAGGCTGCAAACTTTTTATATGGTGGTTTTATACAGACACAAATATATATTAGTTCTGAAGGAGAAAAAATTCATCCAAGGTCGAGTAAAAAACTTTGTGAAGAAAATGTAGTATATGAAAAAGAAAGAAATCCAAATTTCTTTGAAAACAGAAAAGGAGAAAAGATATTCTGGTTGACACAAGATTTTTTAGATAGTAAAGGAATATCTAAAATATTTGGAAGGCAGTTTAGGTATATATTGCCGTTGAGTAAAAAGTCTAGAAAAATGTTACAAAACTCTACTGTCGAGTGGGGATTGAATTATCCAAAACATGATGATTTAATATGGCATAAATCTAGTAAGAATGGAAAAGTATTACTTGAAGAAATGCCTAGTATAAATTCTGATGTGGTTGAATATAATGAACGCAATGTTAATAGTCATAAAAGTAGTATGACATTAGATAATTTTTTGAGGTGAAAATGGAACTGAACGAACTTACAATATTACAAAATCTAGTAATGAATGATGAATATGCAAGGAAAGTACTTCCTTACATTGATGTTGAATTTTTTCAAGAACAAAAAGATAGAAAAATATTTGAACTTATATACGCTCATTTAGAAAAATATAATGTGTGTCCATCAAAAACAAGTTTGATGATTACATTAAATGAGTTGAACCTACAAGACAAACTTTTTGATGAGTGTATAGAAACTGTCAAAGTAATTGAAGGTGTAGAGCCTGATGTAGACGTAAACTGGTTGACTGATTATACAGAACAATGGTGTAAAGACAAAGCATTATATAATGCAATTATGAAGTCTATTGAAATTGTTGGTGAAGATGGTTCTAAAAAATATGATAAAGGAACACTTCCTAAACTTTTACAGGATGCTCTGGCGGTATCATTTGACACACATATTGGACATGATTTTATTGACAACTCTGAAGAAAGATTTGATTTTTATCAACAAAAAGAAGAAAGACTTCCATTTCATCTTGATAGATTTAATGCAATAACGAAAGGTGGATTGCCAAGAAAAACTTTAAATATTGCACTTGCTGGGACAGGCGTTGGAAAGAGTTTGTTTATGTGTGATTGTGCAGCCAATCATTTAATGCTTGGTAAAAATGTTCTTTATATTACATTGGAGATGTCCGAAGAAAAAATTGCCGAAAGAATTGACGCAAACTTGTTGAATGTGAGTATTCAAGATGTTGCAGATATGTCAAGAGATTTATTTAATAAGAAAATAGATAGGATTAGAAAGAAAACTACTGGAACTCTTATTGTAAAAGAATATCCTACGGCAGCTGCAAATACAAATCATATTCGACATTTGTTGACAGAATTACAAATGAAGAAAAACTTTACTCCAGATATCATCTATGTAGATTACCTAAATATTTGTGCATCTGCAAGATTAAAATATGGAGCAAACGTGAACTCATATACTTACATAAAATCAATTGCCGAAGAACTTCGTGGTCTTGCAGTTGAATTTAATGTACCTATTATGAGTGCGACACAAACAACTCGTAGTGGATTTACAAACTCAGATATTGGTCTAGAGGATACATCTGAATCATTCGGATTGCCTGCAACGGCTGACTTAATGTTTGCATTGATATCTACAGAGGAGTTAAAAGAATTAGACCAAATCTTGGTGAAACAATTGAAAAATCGATACAATGACTTAAATGCAAATGGTAGATTTGTTGTTGGAATTGATAGGTCTAAGATGAGATTATATGATGCTGAAGAAAGTGCTCAAGATGATTTAATCGCAGACCGACAAGATAAAGCTGGTTCTGAATTGAATTATAGCACTAAATTTAAATCAACTAAAATAGGAAAAATGGAAGTAAACATATGAGTGAACAAGATATTGAAATTAAAGAAACTGAAGAAAAAGATCCACTTGCTGATATAGAAAAACCTTCTGGAAGCAAAAACTTTATTGCAATTTGGGATAATGCATTGACACCAGAAGTGTGTAGTGAATTTATTGAGATGTTTGAATCTGAAAAAGAACATCACGAAAAGGTTGCCTTTGAATGGGGTGATGGAATGGCAAAGTTTACTGCATTAAGGTTAAATAATGAGTCGATGGCACAAAACAATAAACGGTGGGTAGACCTGTCGGTAATTGCATTGGAAGCAGTACAAAAATATACAGAATATTATAGAAGAGTATATAATATTGCATATTTTCCAGAACAGTGTGTAAACGAACATTTAATTATTCGGAAGTTTGACCCAACAGACGAATATATGTATCATGCAGACGTTATTGACCCAGCATCTTCTCTTAGGTTTTTAGGGACTCAATTTTATCTAAATGACCTTGAGGGGCCCAAAGAGGAACAAGATAATGGCGAATTAGTCTTTCCAGATTATAAGTTGGCCGTAAGTCCGAAGGAAGGAAGACTTCTTGTCTATCCACCATTTTGGACACATCCATACCAAGAACTTTCTCCAAAGGAATCTCCAAAATATGTACTAGGAACTTATTTGACATATGCTGGAAACCTTGGTAAGAGGACAGAAGAAGCAGTCGAAAGAGAGGCTGAGAAAAAAGACCTTCCATCTGCTGTCGATGATGCAGCTGATATGATGTCTGTCAAACAGTAATGCTTGACATCTAGATAGCTCCCTTTATAATATAAATAGTAAATAAAGGGAGTTATCCTATGGCAAACTTAACTGGTGGAATTTATATCACTTTCCAGAAACCGTATCTTAATATGGTTTCAGATATAATAGAAAATAACGAACAAATCAAAGTAGGTGGTCGCCTCCAAATAATTGAGCAAACTGATGTCGTAAAATCTTTTCTAAAATCTGTCAAGAATAAAAATGAGAGAGATATAGAAAAGGTATTGAAAGTTGGTTCGCAATACGCTGGGATATTTAATACCCACAAGTGGACAGAGATAGATAAGAGTCAGTTCACAAATCTTGGTGGTGCATCTGACGGCAAGACCACACAACAACAAGAACTTGCATCACTGTTCGCAATACAAAAATCAATCGAAAATAATGGATATACAAATCAGAAAAAGTTTTATGAACTTTATAGAGAAGATTTGATTAAGATATATCCAGACATGAATGAAGAATGGGAAAATACATTCTTTCAACAACAACTCACAACATATAGAGAAGTAGGTAATACCCCATATAAACACTATTCAAGAGATGGTGGATTTATGGACTATATTACTGGTATCTGCAAAAACAAATATGGTATTGCAAAAAAAGATACTTGGAATCCTGCCGATATTTGGTTGGTACATGATTTCCCAAAAGTAAAAAGAGAACTAGAAAAATATGTAATGGATGATGTAACTCCAATAGAAGAATTTAATGCAATTCTTAGAGATATGTTCCATGCAAAAAAAGTAATAGGAATATCTCTTAAAAAGATGTCTGGAAGAACTGCGAAGTGGGAATTGGTAAATCTAGAAAATATGGATGTTTTTGACAACGATGAATATCAGTTCAAATTAAAAAGTGCTCAACTATCTCTTAATATGGCTGGGAAAAATAACTTCAAAAACTCAGATGCTAAAATTGTTGTTTCTGGTAAACAGGGTGATGTAAAATTTCAAATAAGACAAAATAGTGCTGGATTTAACAATTTAAAAATAGAAGGAACTGATATGGGAGCAACGTCTGCCAGATTAGGTAAAGTCCCTTTGAGTATGGCTGCAACACTTTTTAAGAAGTTTGGAATACCATTAAATAATGATAATAAAAAATTTCCTAGAACAGCATCAGAGTTTGAAAAAAGAGCATCTGAATTTCTTTACCAGTTTAAGAAAGTTGAATCTATAACGTCAATAAAGGCAAAAGACTTTCAAACTAATTTTATGGCAGTTTATGGAAGTGCAAGACCAGATTTCGCACATAGTAAATTGATGCAACTAGACCTTATGTGTAAACTATATAGTTTAAAAGAAAAAGATAGAAATGATTTACTGACATCTCTAACGTATCTCGCTCAGAAAAAAGGAAACATTTTCGGGCCATTTGGGAAGCTTTACTAATGCAAAATTTTATGGAAATCCTGACTGAAGGTAAGGGTGGTAAAAATCTTCACCTAGAACATCTTGAAGATGAAATAATAAACTATGGAATAACGGGCGGTAGAGCTGCAATTAACTTTTTACGGTCTCTTAGAAATATGCTTGCTGGAAGTTCATCTTCTGGTGTTAATATGACTGTAAAATGGGATGGGGCCCCAGCAATATTTGCTGGAATTGACCCAGAAGATGGAAAGTTTTTTGTCGCAAAAAAAGGTGTATTTAATGCAAATCCAAAATTTTATAAAACAAATCAAGAAATAGATGCAGAACTTAAAGGACAACTCAATTCAAAATTTAAAATTGCTCTCGCAGAAATCCCAAAACTTGGAATCAAAGGAGTTCTCCAAGGAGACCTCATGTTCACAGATGATATATCGAAAAAAGATATTGATGGGATATCATATTACACTTTTCAGCCTAATACTCTTGTTTATGCTATCCCTGTTAATAGCGGTTTGGGTAAGATAGTTTCTAAGGCAAAACTAGGAGTTGTTTGGCATACCACATATGAAGGAGGCCCAACACTGCAAGACATGACTGCAAAGTTTGGTGCTGATACTAGTAAATTGAAAACCACATCAAGTATCTGGATGGATGATGCATCATATAAAGATGTTTCTGGAAAGGCAAAGTTTACATTAGCTGAAACAGAGAAAGTTACAAAAATACTATCTTCCACAGGGAAAACATTTCAAAAAATCAAATCATCAGAATTAAAGAAATTTCTTGATTTACAGAATAACACATTAACTAAAGGTTTAGTAGGGGCATCTTTTAAAACATATTTAAATCAATATGTAAAAAGAGGAGAAAAATTTAACGTATCTGTTGTAAAGAAAACACCATATTCAATGTATGTAAAAGGATACTTTGATGATAAGGTTATTGCAAAACTTAAAACAGACAAGGCGAAAAAACAAAAAGAACAAATTAGAGATGAGGTTGTCGCACAACTATTGAAACAAGATTCTCTAATATTGAATCTTGTAGAGTTCATGAGTTCATTGGTAGAAGCAAAACAATTAATCGTTACAAAACTTAATTCAGTAAAACAACTTGCAAAAATATTCGTTAGAACTAAGGATGGTTACAAGGTCAGTAACGAAGAAGGATATGTTGCTGTCGATAGGGACGGAACTACTGCTGTTAAATTAGTTGACAGAATGGAGTTCAGTTATAACAATTTTACTGCCGCTAAGGCTTGGGATAAATAAATATGTATGAATATAGTTGCAAAGTAGTAAAAATCGTTGATGGGGATACCATTGATGTAGATATTGATTTAGGATTTGGAGTATGGTTGAAAAAACAAAGAATTAGACTCTTTGGAATCGATACCCCCGAATCTAGAACAAGAGATTTGGAAGAAAAAAAATATGGTTTGGCTGCGAAAGAATATTTGACTAAATGGTTGACTTCTGGTGGTGTTACAATAAAGACCCAGAAAGACGCAAAAGGGAAATTTGGTCGTATTCTTGGTGAAATGTATTGTTACGATACTAATGTAAATCAAAAGATGATAGAAGAACATCATGCAGTGAAATATCACGGTCAATCAAAAAAAGAAATTGAAGAAGAACACTTATTAAATAGAACAAAATTAGGAGAGCTGATATGACTGTAAAAAATGTTAGAGCAGATTGGAAGACAACTTATAAAAAGTTGGTAGAAAATAATGAAGTAAAGGAGTTGACTGAAGATAGAGAAGTTGATATGGCTATTGGTCAGTTGAGAGTTATCCAACATAAGGCAAATGAACTTGCAGACTTTCTTATGGATTTAGTTGTTCAAAATAATAATGCAGATATAGAACTTCCTGCTTGGGTACAATCAAAATTTAGTACTGCAGCTCATAGTGTTTCTGCCGTCCATGATTATATGATATATGGGGCAGATGATTATGAGGATAAGATAGATGATAAGTTTTAAACAATATAACGAGGCATTTGATAATCCCTATCCGATAAAATGGGAATATTTAAAACCAACAGGTGCCTCAAGTGCTATTGCAAAACTTGACGATGGTAGTGCGTTAGATATTCATATTAGTGAAGATCCTGATGGTATTTATGAGATAGAATTTGCAAGAGGTTCATCTAAAAAGAATATGGGTCGAACTGGTCAAGGTGATGAGTTTAGAATTTTTGCGACAGTCCAAGCCGCTTTGTTAAAATGGTGGGGGCAATTGGACAAAACTAAGGCCAGAAAAATAACTTTCTATGCAAATAAACAAGACGGTAATAGATCAAAACTTTATAAAAGATTTTTAAAAATGTGGGGAACAAAATCTAAATGGGATATTGAAGTTAACGGGCGTGCCAAACAAGGCCTTGTTGCGTATACCTTAACCAACCCAGAACCCGAAACACCCAAAAATGATAAAAAATCGTTTATGAAAAGAATGTTTGGGAGATCAAAAAAATGAAAAGTTTTAAACAATTAACAGAGGCTGGTACTGGACAAATATACGATACCAAACCACAATCTTCTGATGATGCAACCAATCCAGAAGTACTTTTGCGTGGTTATGGTAGACTAAGACATGACCAAGTAAAAAGAAAAGTCGTAGGATATTTAGAACAGATGGTCAAACAGGCAAAAAGAGAGAATTGGGGAAGTATAGAGTATGAGATGAAAATGCTCCATTTCTTTATGGATGCTGTTCAAGATGTAGAGAAAGAAATGGGCAAACCAGCTTGGAAGAAAAAAGTAACAATGTTAAAGAGGCAAGGAAAATGAAATCATTTAAATTATTCATGGAAGATTGTGGTTGCGAAGACTGCTCTTCAAATGAACTCTTTGACCATGTTATTATAGAAGCAGAATATCAAGGTCGTAAAGTAGATTTAAATAATCCTTTTCGTCTTCCTTCAGGCTCGAAAAAGAAGTTTGGAGTATATGCAAAGAATGATAAGGGTAATATTGTCAAGGTTACTTTTGGTGATCCGAATATGGAAATAAAAAGAGATGACCCTAAACGCCGAGCATCGTTTAGAGCTAGACATGGTTGCGATAAAGACCCAGGCCCTAAGTGGAAAGCTAAATATTGGTCTTGTTATCAGTGGCGAGGTGGTGCAAAGGTTGATGAAGAAAATCCTTGTTGGGATGGATATAAACAAGTCGGAATGAAAAAAGGAAAAAACGGTAATATGGTGCCTAATTGTATACCAGAAGAAGCTGTAAAAAGATTGACAGGTAAGGCACAAGAACAAGAATATGTAAAAGATATTGCACACGCAATGCGTGGTAAAGGGCACGAAAATTTAAAAAAATATGCAGATGAATTTGAAAAGGCTGCACTTAAAAGTCTAGACCCAGAAAAAGAATTAAAGAAGATACTACCAACTATGAAGGATGGACAATTATATAATTTGTTGAATATGGGGGAATCTGTATCTGGTGCAGAAAAACAACCATTTGTATCGAAAGCAGGAGCTGGGGAGTTTGGAACAGATAAAGCAAAGAAGACTTATCTTAAAGATTCACCATATGCAAAAATTGAAAAGTTGACAAAAAGTTATGTGAGTGAGGGCAAACTAAAAGATATGTTTACACTTCACAAAAAAGGAATGTCTCCGAAAGAAATTGCAAAGAAGTTGAAAATGGATGCTGGCGAGGTTAAAGCATTAATTCATACCCTAGCAAAAGATAAACTTCTAATGAAGGTTATGACAAATCTGGAAGATGTTAATCAACAGTTCCCCAAAACACTTAAATCTTTTACTGAAGTTCGTCAAGACAAAGATATAGAAGATAGAAAAGGAACACAACCAGCAAAGTATTATGCAAAAGATGCTGAGGGTGATGAGATGTCAAAGTCTACTAAACAAGCTAGAGCGAGACATTTTGATTCAAAGAAAAAAGGCCCAGCGCCAGGCGATGCAAACGCAAAAACAAAACCCTCAAAACATACTAAAAAGTATCATGATATGTTTGGAGAGGCAATAGAAGGACTTAAGAAGAAATCAGAAAAATCTGGTATTTCATATGGAATATTGAAAAAAGTATATGATAGAGGTATGGCTGCATGGAAAGGTGGCCACAGACCAGGCACAACCCCCCAACAATGGGCATTTGCAAGAGTCAACTCTTTTATCACAGGTGGTGGTGCAAGGAAGTCTGACAATGACCTTTGGCAAAAGCACAAGGGAAAGTAAATGGCATGGTTTGGTAAGAAGGAAAGTATAAATAATAATATGACAAACGAATACAAATACGAAGATATTGATTTTGGATTTACTGCTGTTGATGGCGATGAACTCAAACAAATAACTGCAACTCCAGTAGAAGTTACAGAAAAACTAGATGCGTCTGCGTCTGAGATTAAAGACCTGAGCGAGAAAGTTGCTGAACTGGTAGAACTGCAAACAGACATAATGTCAGAATTAGTTTCTGCAAAACAACTGTATGCTGAAAAGTCTAGTTCTTCTGATGTTACCAAAGAAATTATAGAAGATAAATTATTAAAAGTCGAACAGTTAATAATGCCGTTATTGGCAAATCTCTTAAAGAATAAGGACAAGGAATATATATACTGGCCCAATAGAGAACCAATAATCAAGGCACAAATGGAAAAAATAACAGAGATAACTAGGGGCGAATGATGAAAGACACAATAGTTTTTGCATTTGGGAGATTCAATCCCCCCACAACTGGACATGAAAAGTTGATAGAAAAGGTTGGTGCTGTCGCTCGCAAAGAGAAAGCAGACTTTATGATTTTTCCTAGTCAGTCACAAAATGCAAAAAAAGACCCACTTGATTTTAACACTAAAGTTAAATTCATGAAAAAAATGTTTCCAAAGTACGCAAGAAACATAATCAAAAATACCAAAATAAAGACTGCATTTAATGTTGCTTCTCTTCTTCAAGATATGGGATATAAGAAATGTATTATGGTTGTAGGTGGTGATAGAGTCACAGAGTTTGATGCAACATTAAACAAATATAATGGTAAGATAGGCAGACATGGATTTTATGATTTTGAAGGTGGGATTCAAGTAGTATCTGCTGGTGAACGTGACCCAGATGCAGAAGGTGTAACAGGAATGTCTGCATCAAAAATGAGAGCAGCCGCTGTTGCGAATGATTATGATTCATTTAAAAACGGTCTTCCAAAATCATTTAAAAATGGAGAAGATTTATTTTCTGCTGTTCGTTCTGCAATGAAGGTAGAAGGTATGATGAAAGAAATGTTTGAGGCAGAAATTCTTGCCTTGCATGATTTCATGGATACGAAGATACCAGAACTTGTAGAAGATTTGGAAGAAGATGAATTAATTTCTTTTATGAAAGAAACATTTGATTTGCCTCTCAATTATGAAAAAAAGGAAAGTGTTCTTGAGCCTTTTATGGAAGTAGGATTTGAAAGAATTTTAGGAGGAAGAACATTAAAAAAGGCACTAGCAAATACTCTTTATACAAAAGAATATCAGAAGGCAGCCGAAACACTAAAAAAGGTACTTGACAGGAAAACAAAGGAGTCAGGTGGTAGAGGGTTGAAACATGGTGTTTTATATTATGCTAACCAGATTGCAAGAAGTTTTTCACATGTTGATTACAAACTTCTCGCAAGGATGGTTGAAGATTTAGATTTTTCAAATCCAAAAGTAAAAAAAGAACTGGAAGATATTACAAAAGAACTTGATGATTCTGATTTTAAAAAAAGATATGGTGATGAGTGGATGCAAGTTAAAATGGCCACTGCAACTAATATCTTGAAGAAAAAATATGGGGAAAAGGTAGAAGAAAAAGAAATTAAAGTACCTTTAGAACTATTGAAACTTTACAACAAGGGGATGCAGCTGCCTGCTGGTTCGCCTGCACATAAAAAAGTTTTGAAACAGATTCAAGATTTGAGAAAAAAACTTAATATCTCTGAAGAAGAAGAGATGATGTTTTATCATGATTTCATCGAAGAAGAGGTTACTCCAAAACAAGTAAGTGATTTGGAAAAGTTCGCAGATAAACTTCTAAAAAAGTTTAATATAGATGTGACATTTACCAGACATTTTGTTGATAGGATGAATGACCCAAGAAACAGTCCAGAGATAAAAGTCTCAGAACTTCAAAAGTTATTTAAAAAGATTCAAAAAAACAAAGGTAAGAATATACTGTCAAATCCAGATATAGAAGCAGTATTAAAGGACATGTCTACAGATTTAAATCTGCCTGTAGTTATAAACTACAAGGATGGAGAGTTTGAGCTTGTCAACAAAACTATCATGAGGAAGAAGAATTTCGGGACATCAAGTAAAGTTCTTAAATATGAAGATTTCATGAATAACTTAAAACCATAAATATAGCCAAACAAAAGAGAGGTTTAAGATGTCTACAAGTATTTTCCCAGAGGATGTATCAGATTTTGTTGCAGCCGCTTCCCAAGCGAAAAAACAAGGCAAAAAAGAGTTTAAGTTTGGTGATAAAACTTTCCCAGTTACAGTAGGGAGTGATGTTGCAAATACCGTTGTCGAAATGGCGAAAGGTACTGTATTAGTCAAGAATGTCAAAGATAATTCCTTTATGAGTGATATATTGAAGATGGCAAAAAAGATGAAAGCGATTGTCACAGACCAACCCAGAAAAAATGGTTTTTTGGTCAAGGGAACTAAAGACCAACTTAAAGACATTTTTAAATTTGCATATGACAATCTTAAAGGAAGCAGTAAACCAGCAGAGGTTCTTGCGATGGGCGAAGAAAAAGATTTTGAACCACATATGATGTATGATCCAAAAACAGGTAAAGGTTACGAGGCAAAGACTTACGATGACCATATTCGCATGAAGAAATTAGGATATGTTCATGACAAAGATGAGATAGAAGAAGGTAAATCATCAACTGGATATGAGCTTTATCATAAAGACTTTTCAAGTGCGATGAAGCATGCTTATGATTTTGCAAAGAAGAAATTGAAAATTGAGATTGACCCAGAAGAGATTGACAATAAAGTTGCAACGGGCCCCAGAAAACCATCTAAGGGAAAAACTAACTCATATCGTTTAATGGGTAAAGATGGTAAAAAGGGTGTGCAGATTCAAGTCTATAATACTGGTAATTCATATGAACTCAATATGTATAAAGAGGACACAATAAAAGAAGCTTATAAACCAGTAAAGGCAAATCACTATGATGTAAAAAT
>CEOK01028841.1_pt1 | contig 25238 bp, 24 predicted proteins | sample 427001 | NCBI WGS metagenome assembly CEOK01 (sample SAMEA2591108, study PRJEB7988) | marine metagenome | isolation source: saline water (ENVO:00002010), including | reverse complement strand
CGAAGATCTCTGCGAGGTTGCGGCTCCCTATACAGATGTTGTCAAGCTTGGGTGGGGTACAAGCCTCGTCACGCAAAATGTCGAAGAGAAAATCGCAGCCTACAGAAAGCATGACATTCCCGTGTACCTAGGAGGCACATTGTTTGAGGCGTATGTGTTGCGCAATCAGCTAGATGACTATGTTGACCTGCTAAAAACCCACAATATTTGCACCGTTGAGGTGTCTAATGGGACGATTTGGCTCTCGGATCAACGCAAATGTGACATTATCAAAGAACTCAGCCAAGAATTTGATGTCCTTTCGGAGATTGGATCCAAGAATCCCAACGACATTATTCCGCCATACAAGTGGGTAAGGATGATCAACCGAGAATTAGAAGCGGGTGCATCCAAGATTATTTGTGAAGCAAGAGAGAGTGGCACGGTGGGGGTTTTTAGACCCAACGGAGAAGTGAGGTCGGGGCTTATTGATGAAATCACAGACCAAATTCCACAGAAGTATTTGATTTTTGAAGCCCCTCAAAAGGAGCAGCAGGTCTGGTTTATCCGCAAATTTGGAAGCAACGTAAACCTTGGAAACATCGCACCTGCCGATGTAATCTCTGTGGAAACCCTCCGTTTAGGTCTTCGAAGTGATACCTTTTTTGACTTCTTTAATGTCGATAATGAACCCTTAATGAGTCGATCAAAGCCCGAAAAAAGCCATCGAAAAGCTTAAGGGAACTACACTCCGAGCATTGACCCTATGAATATTCTCTACGCTGCTGCTGAAATTGCCCCCTTTGCTCGCATGAGCAATACAGCTGATCTACTCCGGTTTTTGCCGGCTTCTTTGCAGGATCGAGGCTTTCAGATTCGCATTACGCTGCCGAAGTATGGGTCTATTGTGGACCGTCGAAATCGTCTGCATGAAGTTATTCGTCTAGCAGGGATTGAGGTAGAGCTCGCGGGGAAGAGCGAAAGCATGAAGATCAAGGTTGCGAGCATTCCCAATGCAAAGCTTCAGGTCTATTTTCTCGATAATGACACCTATTTCAAGCGTAAGGCGCTCTTCAAAGACCCCAAAACAGATGCGTTTTATGACGATCATGACGAAAGGCTCTTGTTCTATAACAAAGGAATCATTGAAACCGTGATTCGTTGGGGTTGGAAACCAGACATTATCCATTGCCACGACTGGCCAGCTGGATTGGTGCCGTTGCTCGTACGCACCCTCTACAAAGATCACCCCTTATTTAAGGACACCAAGATTGTCTACAACCTACACCACCCTGTGAACGAAGGGTTTCTTGAAGGGGCGAGCATCCTAGAGAAGGCGGGTCTTCCAGATGATGTGGATATCTCTTCTTATGTTGAGGATGGCAATGTAGATGTATTGGCTGCAGGCCTTCGCCATAGCGATGTGGTAGTGACTGGGAATGAGCTCAAAGATGAATTTGATCACTATTTCAAAAAGTACAATCATACCCCCGTGAAAATCCAAGGGTCTCCAGAGGATGTCAGTGCCTCCTTTTCAGACTTCTACCGACAACTTAGACCTGATGTCGATTAAGGAGTTTTTCAACCGCCTATGCAATCCAGCAGACCTAGCATCCGTTACTCTATCATGATGCCACACAGAATCTTTCGCCCAAACGTATTTTTTAAAGGTACAAGCTTTGTTGCCCTTGCCCTTCTACTCTTTGCTGGATGTGAGGAACCAGGTGTCGTTGGAGGAGCCTTTATTGATGATGAGGGCAATCTTGTCACCAATGAATTTCCTGTCAAAGAGATGACTCCTACATCGTCTGTGAGCTACTCCGGTCGACTGGATGTTGTGCCGATGGGGCATTACTCTGATCCATTATTCGGTGAGGTCACAAGCGTTGGATTAATACGGCCTGACCTTAACTCAATCACGTTGAATCGCATCGATTCCACGGAGCAGGTCGCTTTAAAATTAGTCTTTAACGGAACAGAATACGGCGATACACTCTCAACAGCATTTTTTGACGTCTACGAAGTGGCTGAGCCTTGGCGAGGGAAACAACTTCGCTATGGTGACCAAATCAGCTACGATCCAACCAAAAAAATTGGTTCCTTTGCCATTGCACAGGCTGATACCGCCGTCCTCCCCATGCCAGAAGATTGGATCTTCCGGTATAATGGGTTCATCTCTGACACAACGGGTGGAACAGATTCTAGTTATGTCTTTGATATGCCAGGCTTTGCCATTGTGCCAGACGTTGCTAGATCCCAAAAAATGGTGTTTTTAGACCTTGGAACCGATGCCTCTGGTACTGTGGAGAGTGAAACAACACGACTTTACTCCGAAGACACAACGGGGACCTTCCAATATCAACGGATGGCTGATTGGGGTGCCGCTGTGCAGCGGGATCCGTCCGCTATCCAGCCCACCACGAGCTACAAGGCGATGAATACCTTTGAGGCCTTTCAGAAAATCGACTATGAGTTTACACGTGAAAGTCTTGTCTCCCAGAACTTGGCACGTGTAGAGATGATTTTCTATGAGGACTCCCAACTATTGGATGGGTCGTTGCCTGGCAGTCATGTTCGTCCTGCCGTGACTCGAGCCAATATTCATATCGTCGATGAGGGGGATGTGGGAGAAGAGGTGTTTGCCAGCTCGCCTGTTTTTACAGCAGTCAAGGATACATCCATTAATGGATTCAGATTTAACCTAACGAGCACTGCAAATTTGTTTCTGTTTGACACCCTTCAAACTCATAAATACTATCTGACGGTAGAGTCGAACAACGGATTGCTACAACAGACATTGCTACACGGGCCAGAATCCCCAGACGAATCCAAGAGACCTCACATCATTGTTACAGCGATTGAATAAGATGAATAAAGCTAGTTTTCAACATAGGTCAATACAACTGCTCGCTGGCGCCATGATGATGGTGGTGTTGATGATCGCGTCGCCTAACACAGCCTGGGCACAAAATGATGATACTCAAGTAGCCAAAAGTGGGTCTATTTATTCCTATCCGGGCTTTGGTATGCCTGTCGACGTCATTGGCGCTACGACAGTAACCACCGGATTAGCGGGGATTGGAATGTATGACCCGACGACCTCCAACCTGTCCAATCCTGGCGTGTGGGCGTTGTATCAATACTCCGTGGGTAGCTTTCAGTTTGGGCTCACGAGTCATCATGCAGAAGACACCTTTGGTTCTGCCAAGAATTCGCTTTTCAGCCTAGATCAATTTCATTTTGTTGCACCGCTGGTCAAGGGAAGACTTGGGCTCTCGGTATCTATGAGCCCCGTGACTCGCTCCAATTTCCGGCTTTACCAAGAGGGCACTTTTACTGCAGGACCCGATAACATCACCTTCGGAATTGATGAACAAGGCGCTGGGGGGATGAGTCGATTGGAGGTAGGGCTAGGGTACCGAATCACTCGGGGGCTCTCTGTGGGTGCAGCTCTTGGCTCCTATGTAACTTCGCTCGATAATGAAACCTTTATCTATTTCTCCTCCTTGCGATACACGCCTGTTGTCTTCTCTGAATCGTTTCGTGGGACAGATTTAGGAGCTAGATTTGGTCTTTTTTACCGCACTCAACCCAAAGATGGGCGTCCCTATGATTTTGAAATTGGTGCTACCTACCAACCAAGCCTTGAAATGGAGCTTGAACGAAGCAAAGAGGGTTTTAAATCCATCGGCGGGCAAACACAATTGGTGAATCTCGATATCGATCAAAGCAACCAGTTTGGCACCATCAAAACAGCTCCTGAGCTTGCTGTTGGGGGGACGATGACATGGAACCGCGCTACGATGATCTCCGCAGAATGGATGCATCAACAATGGGAAGAGGCTCAATTTGAGCTCGATGCAGAAGAGGAGGCCATGTATTCCAATCGCTCAAAAGTTGGTTTTGGCCTGCAGTACCACCCTTTTAGGCGTGTCACTCGCAATGGATTCTTTCACAATATAAAATATGCGGTGGGGGTGTCTCACGATACAGGGCATCTCACGATCTCAGGAAACGATATTGTGACAAATAAGCTTGTTTTAGGACTTGGACTACCTGGACGTAGGTCTACATCTAGCGTTGACTTCACCTTTACGGTCGGCTCTCGAGGAACCGATCGTAATAATCTGCCTGTTGAAACTATTTGGGGTGTTGGGGTTTCGTTAAATTTGGCAGAAATTATGTTTGTAAGACCAAAATTTCAGTAAGTTCGAACCTTCAAAGTAGTGTCTAAACTGTAAGTGATATCCATAATCTTGTACTCATGATTCGACCCATTTCTCATCGACTCTTGACATGGGGCTTGTTCTCAGCCCTCATTATAGGCTTTAGCGTGCCCGCATTGGCACAAGAAGAAGGCCCAGGCACGCCACCCTATGGCATGGAACCTCTTCAGGCCTACTCTCTATTCTATGAAAACTTCCGCATTAAGGATTATCAAATGTCGGAAATGTATGGCGAGTGGATGCTCGTCTCCCAACCTCGCGAACTAGAAGGTAATCCACGTTTTGAACTCGACACACAGTATCGTCGAATGATTCAGGTATACGCAGGTCGTGCGGAGCAAGAAAGCGATCCCACCGTTCGTGCAGAGTACTACGAAAAGGCTGTTGCCTTATTTGACGACGCTTATGCGCTGTTCACAGCAGAAGAGGTCGACCTTTTTGAATGGAAAGTGTTTGAAGGGCAGTTTTTCCAACAAAATTATGCCAAAATCCGTAATGCACTAATTCGAACATATGGAGCGTATCAGGAGGCATTTGATCTAGATTATCAGCGCCTCACAGAGATCAGTGATGGCTATTACGTGAGGATATTACTCGATAATTATGCCAATACGAACCAGAAAGATGAGGCGTTGGCGATGATTGATCTTGTCGAGCCAATTGCATCGCCTGCACTGCAGGACGTCATAGATTCAGCCCGAAATGATCTATTTGATAGCCCAGAAGAACGTATTGAGTTTCTAGCAGGGCAACTAGAGAAATCACCTGGCGATGCCGCTATTATGAGTGAACTGGCTGCGCTGTATGATGAAATCGGTGAGCGAGCAAAAGCTATTGAGCTGTTTACGCAACTCTATGAGCAAGACTCCTCCTATGACAACACTCTACGACTTGCACAAGTCAAGCAGGGGGATGCAGATTATTCAGGGTCTAATACACTTTACTTGCAAGCTTATGATTTGACCGAGGATGTGGATCGCAAAAAAGAGATTGCACTAGAAGTGTCAGAAAACTTTCAGAGCACCGACAATCTACAACAGGCTCGACGTTATGCAAGACAAGCTCAACAGCTTGATGGGCAATGGTACGAGCCGGCAGAGCAAATTGCTCGGATTTATGCCGCATCCGTATCGCAATGCACACAAGGCAGGACGATTGATCGTGAAGATAAAACCGTATATTGGCTTGTCTTAGATTATTTTGAAAAAGCAAAACGACTAAATTCATCTAATTCCTCCTCCCTGAATCGATCGATCGAGCAGTATACAGCAGTAATGCCGACAACCGAAGATAAGTTCTTCAACTCTTGGACTACAGGGGAATCTTTCACGATTGACGGATCCATCAACGCTTGCTACGATTGGATTAACGAATCTACAACGATTCGATAAGGGTCCGACCGACAAGTAAGATTTGGGGTTTCGCTCTTAGGGGCAGGGATTGATTGTTTTAAGAAACACGGACAAAAACAGTATGGCTAAATCCCGCAATAAAAGGGGTAAATACAACCCCAAAAGGGGTCGAAACAACCAAAAAGGTAGGCAGCGCAACAACCAGAAAAAGCGAAGTGGCTTTGTGCCGAAGTTTCAGGACGGGCCAGACGTTTTTGTTGCTGGCACGTATGGTGGTGTGCTAGAAGTCAACGAAAAAGGGTATGGTTTTATCCGGAAGATTGACCATGAATTCACCTATCATCCTGCAGATCCTTTCATAAAACCTGATTGGGTTCGTAAACAAGATTTGAAGTCTGGCCTTGTGCTTGAAGGGGAGTTTGAGGAAGATGCCCATGGGAATCGCAGGGTCTACTCCATTGACCGCATTAACCAGAGGCCTGCGGATGAATGGCAAAAAGTGGTTCGTTTCGAACGACAAACCCCTGAGATGCCAACGGAGCCTCTCACGTTGGGTGTGAATCCTGAAGAAGTTGAGTTACGTGCATTAGATCTCATTGCACCCATTGGTAAAGGGCAACGAGCTTTGATTGTTGCGCCTCCAAGAACAGGGAAGACGGTCTTGCTAAAACAAATCGCCGGCGCACTGACTGAGCACCATCCTGAGGTGCATACGTCCATTCTTTTGGTCGACGAAAGACCCGAGGAGGTGACCGACTTCTTGCGTACTACATCGGCTGAAGTCTTTGCCTCATCCAACGATCGCTCGACACAAAGCCATGTCCGTATTGCAGAAATGGCCTTAGGGTACGCCAAACGTAAAGCAGAGAGCGGTCAGGATGCTGTTTTGCTCATTGATTCGCTGACACGACTGGGTCGAGCTTATAATGCAGCGCAGACAGGGAGCGGGCGAACTCTATCGGGTGGCCTTGATATTCGTGCCTTAGAAGTTCCAAAACGGATATTCGGATCCGCGAGAGCTTTTGAGGGTGGTGGCTCGCTCACCATTATCGCTACCTGTTTGATCGAAACCAATTCACGCATGGATGATTTGATCTTCGAGGAGTTTAAAGGAACAGGAAACATGGAGCTCGTTCTTGACAGAGAGGTTGCAAACGATCGCATCTTTCCAGCCATTAATATTCTTGCCTCAGGAACGCGTAATGAAGATAAGTTCATTACCGACTCCATGGATGAACGCAATGCTATACGTCGGTACTTGCTCAAAAAATCGCCGAAAGATGCGATGCTACAGTTGCTCAAAGTGATTAAAAACACGGATAGCAACGAAGAGCTCTTTATGCAACTTCAGTAAACAGGAAGCGTTGGGTCTATCTCACGGGCCCAAGCATTGATTCCGCCTGCTAGGTTCGTGACATTCTCAAAGCCTTCTCCTTGCAGAACTTGACAAGCTCTAGCACTTCGGCCTCCTGAACGACACATTACGATCACTTCTTTGTGCTTGTGTTGCTCAATTTCGTCCACCCGTTCGGATAATTGATCCAGTGGGATTAGCTCTGCGCCAATATTGCTCAACTCATATTCGTGCTGTTCTCTTACATCCAGCACAAACACATCCTCTTTGGCGTCTAGCTTTTTCTTTAGTTCGTCAACGTTGATCTCTTTCATGACTCGCCTCTTTTTGTTGATATCGCTCCAAATGAAACTGTTTTCCAAGATAGAGATTTCTTGCCTCTTCGTCTTCCGCTAACTCTTCTGGCGTCCCTTCTTTAAAGACTTTCCCGGAGTACATCAGATAGGTGCGGTCAGTAATCGCCAAGGTCTCGTGGACATTGTGATCGGTGATTAAGACGCCTAGGTTCCGTTTTTTTAGATCAGCAATAATGTGTTGAATCTCCTCAACCGCAATGGGATCGATCCCGGCAAAGGGCTCATCAAGCAGCAAAAACTTTGGGTCTGTCGCCAGGGCTCGGGCAATTTCTGTACGTCTTCGCTCACCACCTGAGCACTCTGACCCCTTGTTGTTGGAGACATGCTCTAGCCCAAATTCTTGGATTAATGCATCCGCTTTGGTGTCTCTTTCTTGCTTAGGTACCCCTTGGAACTGCATCACGACCAGTAGATTCTCACGGACGGTGAGATCGCGAAAGACAGAGGGTTCTTGCGGTAAATACCCAAGTCCCAGGCGAGCCCTCTTAAACATCGGTTTGTGTGCAATGGACACCTCATCGAGCTTAATCGTCCCACGTTCGGCACGAATCAACCCAACAATCATTTGGAACGTGGTTGTTTTTCCCGCCCCATTAGGTCCTAGTAGCCCAACAACCTCTCCCTGTTGGAGCGATAGGCTTACATCGTTTACTACAACGCGCGAGCGATAGCTTTTCTTTAACCCCTCAACATGAAGATAAGAGACGTTTGCGGTCATACTGTGACGTCAACAGCCTGCAAAAATGCATCGAGTAGTTGTCGACCATCTGCATTGCCTAGTTGTGGTTCTGCTGCACGTTCTGGGTGAGGCATCAGTCCAAGTACATTTCCTTGGCGATTGCAAATACCCGCGATGGCGGCTGTGGATCCATTCACGTTGGCCTCAGGATCTAGCTCCCCTAGTTCATTCACATACCGAAAGACAATTTGCTGGTGGTCTTCTAGACTTTTTAGCCCATCATCGTCGATCCGGTAATTTCCTTCGCCATGGGAAATCGGGATTTTGAAGGTCTGCTCGGGATCAAGTCCTTGTGTAAAGTGTGATTGATTCCCGGCCTCTACTTTGAGATGCACCGACTTGCAGATGAAACGGAGGTTTTCGTTGTGCAGCATCACACCAGGCAACAGCCCGGCTTCGAGTAAGATTTGGAATCCATTGCAGATACCAATTACCGGCCCACCCTTTTTTGCAAAGTCCTGAATAGACTCCATAATGGGAGAAAATCTTGCAATCGCCCCCGTGCGTAGATAGTCTCCGTACGAAAATCCACCCGGAATAATCACCATGTCTGGGGTTCCTATGGATGTCTCTTTGTGCCAAACGGAGTGTACATTCGCGCCAAGCACCGTGCCAAACACATGCTCGGTATCGTGATCACAATTGGATCCTGGGAAAATGGGAATGGCAATATTCATACTTATCCTTTGATTTCGGTGATCAAGTCAATCTCTTCTAATATAGCTTTTACCCTCAACGCTTTGTCAAACTCTCCCTCATATACCACCGCGCTTCCATGGTGGTGCACTTCAAAAGTCAGTTGTGAGGCTTTCTCCCTTGTGCACTGAATCGCTTTGATGAGCTGTGCGATCACTTCCTCAAAGGTGTGGTCCTCGTCATTATATAGAATCACACGCCAGGGTTCAGATGCAGACGTTTCTACATCCTCTAGTTCAAGCGTCTCTTCCGTTGATGCGGGTTTATTGGCTTGTGTCATGGGCGACACGCTTCATTTCTATCTCAACATCTTCCATCACGTCATTCGCCAGCAACTTTTGGCACGCTTCCTCTACCTTTTTGTTTGCTTCTTCTTCTGTGGCGGCTTCCACATTCATGGTAATAAGCTTCCCAATCCTAACGTTTTGGATAGCCGTGAGCCCCAGCTGGTGAAGCGCTTGCTCCGAGGCCTTTCCTTTTGGGTCCAAAATCGATGGGCGAAGGGTTACATGAACCGAGGCTTGAAACATGGCAAGTAATGAATTAGGTGATGGTTGAAAGGTATGATTTCTTGAGCAATGGGGCTAGTGGTTGCCGCCTGCTTGAATCCACTGAATAAAGGGCCATCTTCTAAACCACGTCATTTGCCGTTTTGCGTATTGACGCGTTGCAATGACAATCGCTTCTCGTGTCTCAAGTAGAGTGGCTTTTCCCTCAAAAAATGGCTTCCATTCTCGATAACCGACGCTTTTCATGGGGTTGGAGTCCCAGCTGCACCCGTCATTTAAAAGAGACGCCACCTCCTTTTGTAGCCCCTTATCTATCATGGTCTGAACACGCGCAGCAATTCGTTCGTGGAGTATGGCTCTCTCCATAAAAAGACCAAACACGGGTTGCGAGGCAAAGAGTGGGTTTGTAGGGCGATCAAAGCCCTGCTTATGTTGTGTGTGAAAAGAGCTGAAGGGCCTCCCTGTTTGCATCCACACATCAAGCGCCCTCAAAATTCGTTGCCGATTTAGCCCGTCCATTTGAGATGCGTAGGCAGGATCCACACTCTCAAGCTTTTGATACAGACCTGCCAATCCAATGCTCTTTTCCTCTTCTTGAAGTGCTTCAAGGTGTTGTGCTTCTGAGGGGGGGGCAGCTTCCAGTGGAAACAGTAGGGCCTGAAGGTAGAGGGTGCTCCCTCCCACAATAATGAGAGGAGTATTGCGAGATTGTGTCTCCTCGATGATGGACGCAGCTTTTTGTTGAAAACTTGACGCGGTTTCGGAGGCATGTGGTGACACGGTCTGAACATAATGATGAGGAATCCCCTCTTGTTCCTCTGGGGTGGTAGCAGATGTGCCAATCAGCATACCCCTGTAACACTGCCTCGAGTCTGCAGATAGGATTTCGCCCCCTAGGCTTCTTGCCATCCGGATGGCTAATGCACTCTTTCCCGAGGCGGTTGGTCCCAAAACTGTAAGGATGGGTGCCCCCGTATTCATCGCTTCCGTAGTTCTGGGATCGCTACTTTTAATGAGATTCGATGGGTCACGCCTAGATCTGATGCATACCCTGAGAAATCGGTGAATGCATAATCTAGCACGACTCTAGTGGTTTCGATGCCCAACCCTACCGCAGGCGTCCATGTTGCAGATCCTTCCTGAGGTAAGACAAGATCACTCAATCCCCAGCGAAGATGTGCCCATGTCCATGCTGTGAGTTCAAAGCCAAGATAGGGTTCAAAGCTCATTCCCCCAAGGTTGAGGTTGTAGGCTTGTCGATTTTCTACGTGAACGACCACATCACCCACGACTTGTAATGAAAACTCCCCAAGGGATTGGGATCGTGCGACAGATAGTCGTGCTGAAGGGCGGACAGACTCTTTGGTAGAGCTCGGCAAGACATCGCCATAAACGGTCTCTAAAGGAGCAAGCTCCTCGGCATCATAGCGCCAAAATTTTAACATCGAAAAGAGATCATTCACATGAAGTCCCATGCTCCATTGCTCTGACGTTCCTTGAATCGCTGCATCCAGTCCCGTGCCCCATGCATTGGCAAACGGCCCGACCGTGTGGCTGATCCATTTGATCGAAGCCCCCGTGGACCATGTTGCCCCAAACCAAGAACGGTCAAGTGGCTGTCCGTAAGACAAAAATAGGGCCTGATCGCTCACATTAAAGGTCGTAATCGCACCAGAGGCATTAGCAATGGGGCTTTGACGGTCAGGGTCCCATGCGTTGAGGGTGTTTTGTACGCCATTCACCCCTTGTCTTAACCATGAGATCGCAAAAACTCTTCCCTCTTCTATAGGGTACGCAAAGGCTACATAATCTCGAGATAAGATACCCCCAAATCGCTCTGATCGCATCCAAATGGTTTCGGGAGTGTCTATCTGACTCAATCCCGCAACGTTCCAGAAAGGGGATGTGCCATCATGCACGACAGCCCCTTGAGCCTCCCCCATGGCTAGGCCTCTCGCTCCAGCACCCAAAGACAAAAAATCCCCGCCATATTTTGCATTTCGGAAGGATTGTGCAGATGCCGGGTGTACGCACATCGTCCACAGAAAACCCACTCCAAAGAGGTACTGCCAGTATCGGTAATTCAGGGCGCTTTTCATGCTATAAAGGTACACATTTTCTAGGGTCACTGGGTTGAACTGGCTCAATCCACATCTTGGCAGCAACACGTACGAAGCCATGGTGATAAAGCAACGAATTTGTGTATATTTTTAGCGTTGAGGAATTCCGTTTTTCTCTGTACTAATCGCTTAGCAACCTCTAACAAGAACCGCTTCAGAGCCTCCGATTCGCATGAAATTCACAGTTAATAGTAGCCAACTCAATTCAGGTCTAAGCGCCGTGGTAGGTGCTGTCCCTGGAAAGGCAACCCTCCCCATTTTAGAAACCATATTGTTCAGCCTGGAAGGAAATACACTCAAGCTGACTGCCACCGATCTGGAAATTGCCATGATCCAAACGGTGGAGGTGGATGGTCAAGAAGCTGGCTCGGTATCTGTACCAGCAAAACGCCTTCTTGAAACGCTGCGACAGCTTCCAGACACACCCGTCACCTTTGCTGTAGATGACCAACAGTCCATCACGTTCAGTACAGACAAAGGAACCTATAAGCTTGTCGGGGAAAGTGGGGAAGACTTCCCCGGTGTGCCGGATCTTACCGACGGCACCACACTAACTTGTGAGAGCGATGTTCTCAAAAAGGCCATTCAGAAAACCCTATTTGCTGTATCCAATGACGATTTGCGACCTGCGATGATGGGGGTCTTTTTTACCGTCACCTCAGAAGGAACAACCTTCGTTGCAACCGATGGGCATCGCTTGGTAAAATATCACGATAATGGGCTATCCTCCACCGAGACGCTCACCTTTATCGTACCCGAGAAAGCGCTTAACCAAGTGCTAAAATCGATTCACTCCGATGCAAGCTCGGTCAGCGTGTCTGATTCCCACGTCATCTTTGAGCATGGAGACACCGTGGTGATCTCGAGGCTCATTAATGAACAGTACCCCAATTACGAATCTGTGATTCCAAAGGATAATGACAAGACCCTTTTTATCGATCGTGAAACACTCCTGGCAACAGTAAAACGGGTTTCGGTCTTTTCAAGTACCACAACGCGGCAGATTCGCCTCCAGCTTGGGGAAAATTCAGTTGTTTTGCGAGCAGAGGATCTAGACTTGAGTAGTGAAGCCAAGGAGAGTTTAGCATGCGATTATGATGGCGAAACCATGGAAATTGGTTTTAATGCACGCTATCTCGGGGATGTTTTGTCAAATATGAACCACGAACAAGTCCGATTCGAGTTTTCCACGCCGAACCGCGCTGGCATTGTGAAGCCTGCCACCGAAGAAGAGGGTAAGTCTCTACTTATGCTGGTGATGCCGGTCATGCTCAATACCTATTAAGCCTAGCCTAGGTTGCCTGCAAGGATTACCCTTACCACAGATTTTGGATTAGAAGACCACTATGTGGCTTCGATGAAAGGGGTGTTGCTTTCGATGGGTCCCTCAGATCTACAGCTGATAGATATCTCTCATACGATTCCTGCCAATGACATCATGGCCGCTTCCTGGACCGTTCGGGAGGCTATTCGTACGTTTCCTGTGGATACCGTTCACCTTGTCGTGGTTGATCCTGGTGTCGGAACCGATCGTGATGCGGTGATTGTTCGATGGAACCAGCAATGGTTTGTTGGTCCTGATAATGGGCTTTTCTCCTTGATGACAGAGCATGAGGGTGTGGAGGCATGGCGCTTGGATCAGCCCTCATTCTGGCTAGAGGATGTATCGACAACCTTCCATGGGCGAGACGTGTTTGCCCCTGTAGCGGCCCATTTAGCTCATGGAGTCAATCCGGAGGCCATGGGTAAGCCTGATCATGCCTTGCTGACATGGCGTTGGGTCGAACCGGTTTTGGACCCTGATGGTATTCGAGGCTGGGTTGCCCACATCGATCGGTTCGGAAATCTCATTAGCAACATCCCTGGGGCTTGGATGGTAGACCGGCCAAGGGGCTCTTTTAAAATCTATGTGGGTAATACGATTATCGATGCGCTTCACTCCACCTTTGGATCGGTCGAGGCAGGGGATGAGGTCGCTTATATTGGAAGCTCTGGTATGCTAGAGGTCGCCATTAATCAAGGCCACGCTGGAGAGTTACTGGGCGTTCCAAAAGGATCCCAACTTACCGTGGTGTTCCAACATGCTTAGATTACATACTCTCGGGTGCTTCTACACCAAGCAATGACAAGCCATTTTTGAGCACAGTGGCTGTCACCTCGGCTAGCTTGGCGCGCGAGGCCATTACGTTCTTCGGCTCACCCATAATGCGGCATTCGTGATAGAAGTGGGTGAATTCCTGGGCGGTCTCTTGAAGATGGGTGATCACTTTGTGAGGCTCTTTTGCTCGTGCGGCGGTTTCAATTACGTCAGGGAAGAAAAAGAGTTTTTTCATCAACGAATGCTCTGCTTCATGCTCGAGGGTTGACCACTCTACATCGCCCGATCGATTCTCACCAAGCTCTTCAGAAACCTTTCGAAGTACACTCTGAATTCTAGCGTGGGCATACTGGAGATAAAAAACCGGGTTTTTATCACTTGCCTCTTTGGCCTGAGCCACATCAAACTCGAGATGGGTCGATGGAGACCTCATCAGGAAAAAGAAGCGTGTCACGTCACTACCCACTTCATTCATCAATTCGTCTAGTGTGACAAAATTCGCTTTCCGAGTGCTCATTTTATACGGCTTGCCATCCTTTACAAGAGTCACAAATTGATAGACGAGGACATCAATTTTGTTGGCGTCATACCCAAGCACGTCAATTCCTCGCAAGACATCTGGATAGGTATCGATATGATCGGCGCCAAATATATCAATACAGAGGTCAAACCCTCGGTCTAGTTTGTCTCTGTGGTATGCGATATCTGGAAGTCGGTATGTGGGCTCGCCCGACTTTTTAATCAACACCGTGTCTTTGTCCTTGCCCAGCTGACTTGTCGCAAACCAAACGGCTCCATCTTTTTGGTAGACTAAACCCTTTTCGTTGAGTTTTTCTACAACATCATAAATCGCTTTGTTCTCATAAAGCGACTGCTCATTAAAAAAAGAGTCCATTTTTACCTGCATCCGGTCAAGGGTGCGGGTGATATCCTCCAGAATGGTTTTCTCTGCGGCCTCTTTGAACACTCCCTCACCCTCTTGACCAAGCAGAGCATTGCCATGCCCCTCTACAAGGGTTGCTGCAATTTCAGAAATATATTCACCTTCATATCCTCCTTCGGGGAGCTCCGCTTCTTTGCCCAGCTGCTGAGCGTATCGAGCCTTCACAGACTCACCTAACATGCGCATCTGTCGACCTGCATTATTAAAATAATACTCACGAGTGACCGTGGCGCCACACCATTCATAAAGTCTGGCCATCGTATCACCCAAGACTGCATTGCGACCATGGCCAACAGTCAAAGGTCCGGTTGGATTCGCACTGACGAATTCTAGAATGATTTTTTTGCCATCAAAAGCCTTGTTGCGACCAAACACATCGGCATGTTCAGCGAGCTCTTTCATCTCTTGATGGTACATGGATGATTTAAAGCGGATGTTGATAAAACCTGGTCCTGCAACGCCAATGTCGCTGAAAAGGTCACTTTGTGTGCGTAGTGCGTCTGCGAGTTTGGCCGCAATCGATTGGGGTGCTTCCTTGGCCGCTTTGGCCGAGACCATGGCAATATTCGTCGATAGATCACCATGTGAAGGGTCTTTTGGCGCCTCTATGGTGTAGTTTGGCAGATCGCTCTCCTTAAGATCAAGCGTTAATAGGGCGTTTTGGATCGCTTGGTGAAAGAGGGGTTTGAGGCTCATGGACACATCGACCGGAGGTCTTAACTAAAGGTTCGAAAGAGTTGTTTTGTCAAATATAGCCATTTTTCATGGGCGCTGAGGGCGCCAGTGCTAGAGCAACCCCTTCGATCGAAAGCTCACATAATGATCTCCCGCTATAATAATATGATCATCCAATGGGATGCCAAGAATCCTCCCCGATTCGGCGATTCGTTGGGTAAGGCTAAGGTCTGCATGGCTCTCCTGGGCCGTGCCAGAAGGGTGATTATGCGCCACAATAATCGATCCTGCATGATGAAGGATAGCCTGTCTCATCACCTCAGATGGGTCAACAATCGTCGCAGTCATCCCTCCTTCACTGACCGTTTGGATGCCCACCAGCTTTTTTGCGTGGTTCAAAAACCCCACAAGAAAGTGTTCCTTTTTTAAGTCGCGCAGCATGGGGCGAAAAACCTTGACTGCTTCCTGAGGTGAGCGAATCTTTGGTTTTTCTGTAATCGGTGTGCTATCGATACGTCTTGCCAATTCAAATGAGGCTTCGAGCGTTAACGCCTTCACTCTACCCAGACCCTCTTCTGTAGCTAGTTCAGCATAGGAGCAGCGAACTAACTCCCGAATCCCACCGTATTTGCGCAACAAGTCCTTGGCTAAGTCTAAGACATCGCGTTGACGGCTCCCTGTACGAAGCAAAATGGCCAGAAGTTCTCCTTCTGTTAATGATTTTGCCCCATATCGCACCATTTTTTCCCTGGGTTTTTCCGTGTTTTCCATGCTCTACAGAACACTTCGTTGGGTTTTCCTTTCATGGCTTTTTTACTTTTCTGTCATATGTAAGGAATGCGCGCTGAGATGTTCCGGGTTACAATAAGACGTTAATAGTACACTTCGCATTAAACACATCGCATTCATATGGTATCCAAAGGAGACAAAATAACGTTCGATTTTCAGTTTAATGTGGTTCAAGATGGAATAGAAAAAGAGGTGCGGTTTGATGACCTATTGACCCAACCAACAGTGGTCACGGTGTACATGAAGAATAATACCCGAAGCTGTGATTTGCAGAATGTCTCCCTTGTGCCTGTCGCTGAGGAACTTGCAAAAAAAGGGATCCAAATTGTCTCGCTTAGCAAAGATGGGTGCAAGTCTCACATAAATTATGCTGCGAAGCACGGCATCCCATACATCCTGGCATCAGACCCTGACCATTACTTTGCACAAGCCACCGATTCCATGGTCGAGAAGAAGATGTATGGAAAGGTGTTTCATGGCCCCTCAAGAAGTGCCTTTTTCATAGATACCGATGGGACCGTTTTGGGGGTTATCGAAAAGGTAACACCCGCCTCACACGGAGAGGAAATCCTCGCTCTCGTTTCGTAGGCAAAAAAAACGTACTATTTAGTGCCATGAAACGACTTGTAATTGTAGAATCCCCGACCAAAACGAAAACGATCAAGCAGTATTTGCCTGACGATGTGATTGTGGATGCGTCAATGGGACACATTCGAGACCTTCCCTCCTCCGCAAAAGAGGTTCCCGAAAAATATAAAAAGCTCCCTTGGTCCTCACTCGGTATTAATGTGGAGAATGATTTTGAGCCACTATACGTCATCCCAAATGACAAAAAGAAAGTGGTGAAAAAACTCAAAGACCATCTCAAAGGGGTGGATGAGTTGATCCTTGCAACGGATGAGGATCGCGAAGGGGAGGCTATTTCATGGCACCTGCTTGAGGTCCTCAAGCCCACCGTTCCTGTAAAACGGATGGTGTTTAAGGAGATTACAAAGGAGGCCATTCAAAGCGCACTAGAGGAGACACGCGAGCTTGACCTAGACCTTGTGCATGCGCAGGAAACCCGTCGATTGCTAGATCGCCTCGCTGGATATTCCATTTCCCCACTACTTTGGAAAAAAATTGCTCCCGGCCTTTCTGCTGGACGCGTACAGTCTGTCGCAGTGGCGCTTATTGTTGCGCGTGAACGAGAACGACTAGCCTTCCGCAAAGGCACCTACTTTGATCTCAAAGCGATGCTTCAAGCAGGCTCATCATTTGAATCACAGCTGGCTACATTAGACGGAACCCCTATTGCTAAGGGTAAGGATTTTGATGAGCAGACGGGCGGGCTCAAAGATCCACCCTCGGTAACGTTACTGGATCAAACTACCACAGAGGCCTTAAAAGAAGAGTTTGAAAAAGGCGTCTGGGCGGTTAGTAGCGTGGAAAAAACCCAACAAAAACGGACCCCGGCCCTCCCTTTTATTACTTCCACGCTTCAGCAAGAAGCAAACCGAAAACTTGGTTTATCAGCACGGGATACGATGAGCGTCGCCCAAAAGCTTTATGAAAAGGGGTGGATTACGTACATGAGAACAGATTCACCTGCGCTGTCTGATCAGGCAGTTCAGGCTGCACGAGAGGGCATTCTTGAGAAATATGGCGAGGCCTATTTGGCAAAAACCATTCGTCGGGCCAAAGGAAAACAAAAATCAGCCCAAGAGGCTCACGAGGCGATCCGCCCTTCTGGGTCCTCCTTCATAGATCCCGATAAAACAGGTCTTTCCGGACGGGAATACAAACTCTACGATCTGATTTGGAAGCGCACCGTGGCATTTCAAATGGCTGATGCTCAGCTTGAATTCACCAATGTTGTAGTAGAGGCCAGAGGAGATAAGCATGTTGGCGAGTTCAAAGCCAGCGGCAAACAAGTTCTATTTCCAGGGTTTTTTAGGGCGTATGTAGAAGGTTCGGATGACCCAGAGGCGGCTCTCGACTCTCAGGACAGCCCATTACCCACGTTGGACAAAGGGCAGTCATTGGACTGTCAAGATATTGAGGCCGTTGGTCACGAGACCAAGCCGCCTGCTAGGTTTACAGAGGCGACGTTGGTGAAAGAACTCGAAAAGCAGGGCATTGGTCGCCCCAGTACATACGCTACCATTATTAGTACAATCCAGGATCGTGGGTATGTAGTCACTGAGGGCAAAGCGCTTGCTCCAACGTTTACCGCATTTGCTGTGACAAAGCTTTTGGAGGAGTACTTCCCAGACATCGTCAACACTGAGTTTACCTCCATGTTGGAGCAAAAACTTGATGGGATCGCGCAAGGTGAAGTAGATCCAACACTCTATCTGCGTGATTATTATCTAGGAGATCGAGGTTTAAAAGAAGTGGTCGAGAACCAGGAATCAAAAATAGACGCCGCATCAGCCCGCCGCATTCACCTGCCTATTGAGGGACTGGAAGAAAAAGAGATCTTAATTGGTCGCTATGGTCCCTATGTTCGCACAACGTCGGATGGAGAGTCTATCTCGGCATCCATCCCCAATAATTTGACCCCTGGCTCGCTTGACGCAGCAACCCTTGACAAGGTGATTCAAACCGAGAAAGATGGGCCCGTTTCATTAGGAAAAGATCCAGAATCTGACCTCGATATCTTTGTGTTAAGTGGTCGTTTTGGACCCTATTTACAACTTGGCGAACAGACAGATCCTAAAACAAAGCCAAAACGTGTTTCTATTCCCAAAGGAGTCGATCCAGCGTCTGTTGATTTAGACACAGCACTGGGATACCTATCCTTGCCTCGCTTGGTGGGCAATCACCCAGAGTCAGGCGAGGAGATTCGAGCAGGCATTGGTCGATATGGCCCTTTTGTTGTGCACCAAGGAACCTTTAAATCCCTCACAAAGGACGATCATGTTCTGGATGTCTCGCTCGATCGTGCCCTTGAGCTCTTATCACAAGCACCGCAGCGGGGAGGGGGTAAAACGGTTTTGCTCGATTTAGGGAAGCATCCAGAAAAGGAGACGCCGATTCAGGTACTCGATGGGCGTTATGGCCCCTACATTAAGGCTGGTACAAAAAATATCTCTATACCAAAAGCGATAAATCCATTAGATTTAACGTTAGAACAAGCCCTTGAGTTGATCAAGGCAAAAGAAGGATCTAAAAAGAAAAAGCGGTCTTGATAACCGCTTGACATAACTTTTTGTCACAACTGTCGGCCTTATGCCAAACACTTCGGACCTCATTCGGAAAACGACGTTTGTCTATCCTCCCAATCTGCATGAGCTCGATTTGGCCTCGATGGTTACCATGTATCGCTCCAGGGGTGAGCCCCGCAAAGCGGCTCCTGGAAAAATGTTGGCCTGTGCATTAACCAAAGAGCTTATCCGAGAAGGGAAATGGTGGTTTGGCCTCTATTATTGTCAATCCTCTTGGGACTCCTTGCTTACCAAAAATGCAAAAGGTGTGCCCATGACACCTACAGAATTTCTGGCCATGGGTAAAATTGCCACCTCACAAGAGCCCGTCTATAGAGAGTTTTTGGAGGTTCAGCTTGATGTTTCGCCCAAACTTTCTTACTTATTACTCAACGACTTAAAGCAGTTTGGGTTCGTGCTCGAAGATCCACAAAGCGTCTTGACGTTGTCCCTAGATGGGGAAAAAGCATTGGGTGGACTAAGTCGCAGGCTCTTCGAGAAACGCTTTCAACCCGATCTCCTTTTCGATACTCTCGATGCAGATTCATCCTCGTCGAATACTTCTCGCGCAAGCACCGTAAATCAAGTCTCTCTATTTACGTAAACCTTCGAGAGCTGCTTGCCTCCCCTTGAAGCATAACTGTGGCTGCTTCAAGCGTCTACCTGCCGCACCCCCTACTCATTCAATCATTACACTCCATGAACATGAAGATGGACTTCTTCAAGGCTGTGTTGACCCATGACCAAGACACCTTGAATTCACTATTGCCACGACTCACCACAGAACTCCAACTATACCTTCAGCGACATTATCAAGCAGATCCTCCGGACGCTCAAGATGCTGTTCAGTCTGCCCTACTCTACGTCATAGAGAAAATCCACAGTCAATCACTTCACACGCCTGAAGCTGCCCTTAAATACCTCTATCTCACGTCAAGGCATCGCTATCTGAGAACCATTTATCAATCAAAGAAACTGGTGTTTATGACAAATGAGCGTCAAGAACCCTTTGTGAATGACTCGCAAGTAGACACCCTGATATTTTTGGAAGAACGGGGGGCTTTGGAAGAATGTATTGCCAAGCTAAACGATGAAAGCCAACGATTTGTAAGGGCCTTGCTTCAATCTCCTCCGCTCTCGACAGAGGCTTTGGCTCGGGAGTTTGGGTGTCGTGAAACCACGATTTGGGTTCGAAAACACCGGCTTACGGCTTTGCTCGCACGATGTGTTGAAGCTTCGATGTAATGGGCTGGGACTTGGCTACTTAATCCCTTGCTGCAACCACCGGCAACGGGGCAAGCTTTTCTTTGGTGTGGTGCATCAAGGTGGGTTGACTTGCAAGGGTAGGCTCACCGTCTTGTGGTCTCACTTTATGATACGAACCATCTGGTTGGCAGATCCAGCTTTGGTGGTTGTCTTTAAGGTAGACCTCCATCACATATTGTAGGTAGTGCTGGAGCGCAGGGGAGGTAATTGGTGTAATGGCTTCAATCCTTGCATCAAGGTTTCGGTGCATCCAGTCTGCAGACCCTATGTAATACTCTGGTTGGCCATCATTGGCAAAGATGTAACAGCGTGAATGTTCCAAAAAGCGCCCTAAAATGGACCTTACTCGAATTCGCTCTGATAGCCCCAGCTTTCCTGGTACTAGCCTACAAACACCTCGAACGATAAAGTCCATTTCTACCCCTGCATCCGATGCATCATACAGCAATTCGATGAGCTCTGCATCTTCTAAGCTGTTCATTTTGGCAACAATACCTGCAGGCTTCCCTTGCTTTGCATGATCGATTTCTCTGCGAATCATCTCTACGAAACGGGAGCGCATAGAGCGTGGCGCAACGAGCAGCTTGTCGTACGTTTGGGTCAACGCATAGCCAGTGAGGCTATTAAATAGTTTGGTTACATCGTCCGCCAGCGCTTCATCTGTCGTAAAGAGACCAAAGTCTTCATAGAGATAGGCTGTTTTGGGGTGATAATTCCCCGTACCAATATGGACGTATCGGCGCGGTGCTCCGTCCTCTTCACGAACGACAATTGTTAGTTTGGAGTGAATCTTTAGCCCCGCCACTCCATAGGACACATGGACGCCTGCTTTCTCAAGCTGCTGGGCCCAGTAGATATTTTGCTCTTCGTCAAAACGAGCCTTTAACTCCACCAACACAGCAACTTGCTTGCCCGCATTGGCCGCCCGAATCAACGCATGCATCACAGGGGAGTCGCTTGATGTGCGATAAAGGGTTTGTTTGATCGCTAAGACCTGTGGATCGGCTGCCGCTTCTTCCACAAATCTTTGTGTTGACATCTCAAAGCTATGGTAGGGGTGGTGCACAAGGTACTCCTGCTTCATCGTTTCAAAAAACGACTCCTGTTCTTCTTGTTCCTCATAAACTGGGTGTGGCAAGGGGTGCCAGGGGTGCTCTTTGAGTGAGTCAAACCCCTTCATGGTGGCAATGGACATGAGGTCAACCAGCCCAATGGGCCCTTCCATACGGTAGATATCCCTCTCTTCCACACGTAATTCCCTCTTAAGTAACTCTGTAATGTCCTCTGGGGTCTCCGCGTCCAGCTCAAGTCGCACAATCTCAGCAAATCGCCGCTCCCGTAATTCATCTGCGATCATCTCTAGAAGGTCTTCAGCCTCTTCCTCATTTCGCTCAATATCCGCGTTTCTGGTCACTCGGAATAGGTGTGTTGCCTCTACCTCCATCCCTGGAAAAAAAGCACTCATGTTGAGCCTTATAAGCTCACTTGTCGACACCATAATGCGAGATGAGTCCGTTTCCTCCATTACAACCCAACGAGGTCTGTTGGCAGGCACTTTAATCCTTGCGTAGAGATTCTCCTCTGTTTTGGGATGTCGCAATCGCACCATATAGGAGCGACTTTGATTGGAAATCGTTGGGAAAGGGTGCGCTTCATCAATCGCCAACGGCGTAATGATGGGATAGATCTGTGTTTTGAAATACTCTTCTGCCTTGGCCTGTAGGGCCGGGGATAAATCTGCAACCGACTTCATTTGAATGCCCTTCTCTGCCATCTGCGGAAGAAGTTCTTCAAAATAACAGGAGCGATAGGCAGCGATCATCTTTTGAACATCTTCACGGATCAAATCGAGCTGTTGATCAGGCGTTAACCCATCCACAGACAAATCTGTAACCCCCGCAAGCAGCTGTCTTTTAAGGCCACCCACCCTTTTTTGGAAGAACTCATCAAGATTGGAGCAGACTATGGAGATAAATTTGACCCTTTCCAGTAGCGGCCTGTCACGATCTTGTGCTAGCGAAAGGACGCGCCAGTTAAACTGGAGCCAGCTTAATTCGTAATTAAAAAAGTGATCATGATGGGTTGCCATAGCCTAAAAGTTACTTAGAAAGCGACGACTTTATGTGTTAAATTCTTCTTACGATGTCCAATCCACTCCTTGATCCATCACTGCCAGACGATACGCCACGAGAAGAGGTCGATAGTACAATTCGTCCCTCAAGAATGGATGAATTTATGGGGCAGCACAAAGTGGTGGAAAATCTGAATGTCTTCATTCAGGCTGCCAACAAGCGAGGAGAGGCGCTCGATCACGTTTTGCTTTCTGGTCCGCCAGGCCTAGGAAAAACCACCCTTGCGGCCATTATTGCTAAAGAGATGGGCGGGCAGTTTCGTCCCACCACCGGGCCCGTGTTGGAAAAACCCGGGGATTTGGCTGGCATTCTAACGCAGTGTCAACCTGGTGATATACTTTTTATTGATGAAATCCACCGACTTAATACGGTGATAGAGGAGTACTTGTACTCGGCAATGGAAGATTTTCGGCTTGACATCATGATTGATTCTGGCCCGAATGCGCGTAGTGTTCAAATAGACCTAAATCCATTTACCCTCGTCGGTGCTACGACAAGAAAAGGGCTCCTCACCGCCCCTCTAAGAGCACGGTTTGGGATCGATATGAGGCTCGATTATTACGAAACAGAGCTCTTACAGCGCATTGTTTTACGCTCTGCATCTATTTTGGGCTATGAAACCTCCGATGAGGGTGCGCATGAAATTGCCCGGAGAAGCCGTGGCACCCCGAGGGTCGCAAACAGGCTTTTGCGCCGAACGCGTGATTTTGCCGATGTCGAAAACAAAGAAATCATTGATGCACAAATAGCCGATAAAGCCCTCAATGCCCTCGATGTAGACAGGCACGGGCTCGACGACATGGATGCACGTATTTTGCGGGCGATCATCGAGAATTATCGGGGTGGACCTGTCGGCCTTTCTACCGTGGCTGTCGCGGCGGGAGAAGACAAAGGGACGCTTGAGGAGGTCTATGAGCCCTATTTGATCAAGCAGGGCTATTTGCAGCGCACCCCAAAGGGTCGGGTTGCAACCGATAAAGCATACACCTTGCTTGGGATACCCCCACCACCGGCGCCTGGGGCAAATGAACCTTCTTCAGGGCCTTCGTTGTTTGATACATAATGCTTGGCGAGGTTCAGTGTTTGAACCCTCCAGCTCTGGTATTGAATCATTCATTGTGTTAATCCACCGTGTTCATTTTTTGCGTGATTTTATTCATCAACCCTAAGAACCTGTTTCAAATCCATGTCTACCACGTCTCTTTTTACCTCTGAGTCCGTTTCCGAAGGGCACCCAGATAAAGTTTCCGATCAAATCTCCGACGCCATACTAGACGCACTGTTAGAGCAAGACCCTCATTCTCGTGTGGCTGTAGAAACGCTCGTCACTACAGGGCTTGCCGTTGTGTCTGGAGAGGTCACCACCAATGGATATGTCGACGTTCAGGGCGTGACAAGGGATGTGATCAAAGAGATTGGCTATACAAAGGCTTCATACCGTTTTGATAGTGAGAGCTGTGGGGTGATTACGACTATTCACAAGCAAAGCCCTGACATTGCCATGGGTGTAGACCGCGGGGGTGCCGGTGACCAAGGAATTATGTTTGGGTATGCGACTCGTGAGACTCCCGAGTTAATGCCCATGACACTTCAATACTCTCATGACATCCTCAAAAAATTAGCGCACATCCGTAAAGAGACCTCTTTGATGCCTTACTTGGGGCCAGATAGCAAAAGCCAAGTCACTGTAGAATACAATGAAGGTGGGTCGCCCAAGCGAGTTCACACCCTTGTCGTATCCACTCAGCATGATGATGGTGTAGAGCAAGCCCAGATTCAGGAAGATATTAGGAAGCACGTCTTTTCGGAGGTTATCCCCTCTCACCTTATGGATGACGAGCTCATACTGCACATTAATCCGACCGGTAAATTTGTCCTTGGTGGCCCTCATGGGGACACGGGGCTCACGGGTCGTAAAATCATCGTGGATACTTATGGGGGTCGTGGCGCTCATGGCGGCGGGGCTTTTTCAGGGAAAGATCCTTCCAAAGTAGACCGATCCGCAGCCTATGCTGCTCGTAATGTAGCCAAAACGATCGTCGCTGCAGACCTCGCCGACGAGTGCTTGGTTCAATTATCCTATGCTATTGGTGTGGTAGAGCCTATTTCCATCCATGTCCACACGTATGGGACAGGCAAAGCTTCCGATATCGCATTATCAAATGCCATTCCAAAAGTCTACGACCTAACCCCTTCGGGGATTATTCGGGCATACGACTTAAAGCGCCCAATCTACCGACAAACCGCGGCGTATGGGCACTTCGGCCGTGATGGATTTCCATGGGAGAAGGTCACAAAAGCAGACGAGCTCCATAACGCGTTATAAAGACGGGCCAAACACCACCGCATTGACGGTGAGTCTTTGAGTCCCCATCCAAAACGCTCGGAAATTCGGATTATCAGCAAACAAGATCACTTGTCCTCTTCCTCTATTTTCCACCACGAGCGCTGCGTGTCCTGCAATGGTTTCTTTGGAATCCGGGTGCATGTATCCAGCCGCGAGTGGATCGTCTGTATAGACTAGCGGGGATGCGTACGGATTGTCTGGGATGACGAGCGCGCCATTAGAATTCTTAAATAATGGCATCCAGCTGTCTTGTATGTCGACGCCATACAGCAGCGGGTGGGTGAAGTCGGCATTGGCTTTAAAAATCGACCCCCCCGGCGCCTTCGCCCCACGGTCATTCGAAGCATTGGCATACACTCCTCTTTCTGGGGTGTCCGTTGTTGGCTCAGACTGTGTTGTTTCCGTAGAATGAAGCCCTGCACGTCTTGCCCAAGAGACAGCTCCACGTTGAACAATCAAGGTGCCACCA